>Ga0307488_10000277_pt1 | contig 40845 bp, 36 predicted proteins | sample SB02metaG_FD_202248 | JGI IMG/M metagenome (GOLD analysis project Ga0307488, IMG submission 202248) | Sea-ice brine microbial communities from Beaufort Sea near Barrow, Alaska, United States - SB 0.2 | ecosystem: Environmental > Aquatic > Marine > Coastal | place: USA: Alaska | collected... | reverse complement strand
ACATTGCTCTCAACTACATTTTTAAATGGAGATACTTCTTTAGAAATTAATGAATGTAGATACAATTCAAATTTAGTCCCGTATTTATGAAGAAGGTAGAGTAAGATTTCCTCAAATTTCACTAAAAGCAAAGGTTCCATAAACCCAGCACTATTAGTATCTATATTAGATAATGAATTTAAGAAGGCTGTGATATAAGGATCATTCTCAATCACAAAATATGGAATTTCGTCCTTATTGGTTTGTATATTTTTTGAGTACTTGCTTAAAAAATCGGTCAATTTCTTTTCAGAAAAGAAGAAAAGTTTACAATAATAGATCTCTTCCGTATCCAATAGTTCTGTCCAGAGCCAATTTCCTTTTTTAAGAAGTAAAGATTGTTGTTTATTAACCGCTACAGAAGTGTCCGCAAAATGTACCTGCTTTTTACCAACTTGTAAAAAACTAAACATATTCATGCTTAAATTAACTTTACTTTTCACGACATCACTGGTCATTTTAAAGTCATAAACAAATAAGTTCTGATGTGCTTTTGAGTCTTCAATATAAATCTCAGGGATATTTTCTATTGGCATCTGGTTTTGTTTTATTTTGCTTGCAGATAAGGTTCGGTATATGTTATCGTTGCTATCCCGCAGGCTGGCTATGAAATACACATAATGTTATCTGCTTTTTTATTCATTCTTAATGTTTATAATTGGATAGCTCGTTTGCTTGAAATAGCTAATTTATTTTCACTTGGATCACCGCTCATCTGCTTTAAAAGCGCCACGCATATGAAGTATCCATTGAGATTCATCCAGAGGTGAAACGCCTTTGTAGCCCCTGATTTTGTCATCAGTAGTGGTGGTTTTTTTATAGCCATCCAGCCTTAGTTTAAGACGTCCTTTCCCAGAGGTCGTAGCATTAAATTTTATAGAATAATCCATGGCAGCAGCTACTGAAACTCTTCCTCCTATGATGAAAAAATCATTATCGAAAACAGTAGAATCTATCTGAGCATTCATTTGGTTTAGATCACTGGAAACAGGACCTAACAAATCCTGATTGGCTTTGATTTCAAAAGCATACATGGGTTCTAAAAGATCTGTCCCGGCATTTTCTAATCCTCGAAGCACACCCATTGGTGTAGCCAATAAAAAATCTCCGGGGTTTGAATGAACGGTATGTTCAGTACCCTCTAAAAGTGTAATGGATAAATCAGTGACTTCATAACCATGAATACCTTGTTTCAGAGACCAAGGAATGGCTCGCTTGACCTCATTAAGATACTTGTTGCTAATGTCACTCGTTCTTACGTTCGAAGTAAATGAAATGCCACTACCCAGTGGTGCCGGTTCTATCAGGAATGTCATAATGGCCCAGCATGGCTTTGGCATCCAATAACGCACATAGCCTTCAGCTGACTTAGAAGGCGTTTCTTTATAAATCACTTTGGGTTTGTGGAATTCTGCTTCAATCGCCCATCTTTGGACTAAATTTTCTTTTAGAACCTCTGTTTGAATGGGGCCTAAAATTTTTAAATGAAACTCTTTTTCTTCCTTAAACCATTTAAAATCTAATATTGGATCCTCAATATTGAGGATCTCTAAAGCTTCTCCCAGTTTTTGATAATCTTTTTCGTCCTTTGCTATTACTTGCACGCCAAGTATAGCCTCACTAATTTTCGAATATTGATCATTAAGGTTTTCAGAACCTAAAATATCTCCGGAAAGTATAATGTCAGAAGAGGTAATAACGCCTATCTCTCCATGATGTAATTCAGAAACTTGAACTAAATCTCCAAGCTGCGGTTTAAATATCTGATTAATTTTAATGTCTTTATCCAGTTGTTGAGATCGAATGACGTCTTTGATCTTTAGAATGCCTCCATACGATTTTATGTAGGCTAATCTTCCTTTTTTTTCATGGAAGCTTACCTTAAAAACTTTTGCAGCGGCAGTTGAGAAGTAGCTTTTTGGTTGGGGTATTAACATTGAAATACTGTTTAATAATTCCTCTATGCCCAAACCTAATTTGGCACTACCGAAGAGCGAACCATAAAGCGAACCAGTTTTTACATTTTGTTTTCCTTTCTCTAAAATTTGTCTTAAATCAGAGGTCTCTCCTTCGAGATAATGCTCGAGAAAAGTCTCGTCACATTCTGCCAGATTCTCCATTGATTTATCAAGTATCGTTGAGTCCATATGATTACCACAATTTGTAAACGATAACAATTTGGGTTTTTCTGGATTAGATAAATCCGGATAGTTCAAAGCGAAAAGCTTAGCACCTAAGTCTTTTTCAAAATCTAAAAAAACGTGTTCTACATCTACGCCAGCCCTATCTATTTTATTAAAGAAAACGATGACAGGTAGTTTTCGCTCTATCAGGCTCTCCCATAGGTTAAGGGTATGGGCTTGAAGACCTTCCTTTGCAGAAACCACTAGTATTACACCATCTAATATCGAAAGAGATCGATCAACTTCAGCGGAAAAATCAATATGGCCCGGGGTGTCTACCAACTGAAATAAACTGTTCTCCCAGGAGAAATTAACGGAGGACGCTTTGATGGAAATTCCTCTACTTTTTTCCATAGTTAAGCCATCAGTAATTGCCGAACCTTTATCTACACTACCCAGAGATTTAGTTGCTCCTGAATGATGAAGCAGACACTCGGTAATTGAGGTCTTCCCTGCATCTACATGGGCTAAGATCCCTATGGTTAAAACTGTTTTACCTGACATAAGTTTGGCTGAGATGATTTAAGCATATCTTCTTTTTTGTTATATGACCTATCTCCTGTAGGAGGTCTGTTTTTAAAGATTACTATGTTTTTACTTTCCCTTTTAATTCACTCATTTTATTAATTGCAGATAATGGTCTTGGTTAATGCAAGTGGCGGGATAGAGACGCTTCCGATAGCTAGCGGGACTGTCGGCTTAGTTGTTTTTTACTTGGCGTCTAAAATATCACTTTTCACTGGAATACCCGCTATTTGTGATAGCCGATGGTATACTCAGTTTTTATTTTTCAAAATGTTAAGTTCTCCGAAATCAACATCAAGTAAGTTTTCTTGGTCGATGGAGAATCCTAATATTTCTCTTTTTGAATTAAAGTTAAAAGTTAAAAACCCATCAGGAACCCTAATGTCATCCCAGTCGATTTTAAATGTATCAAAATGCCAATGTTCCAACTTCCCTCTGAATACTTGAGAATGAGAAAATGAAATTCCTAATTCATCACTGTCGGTATAATTTATTAAAATGTCTCCATACATTTTATCGCTATATTTCCCAGCGTATTTTTGAATTTCTAATGAAGGTTTTGTTTTTGGGGTTTTAGAAATTTGACTAGGGGATTCCTTTTTGTTTTTTAAATTCTGATTCCTGTAATCCTTTACCCTAGAATATATGTTATAAGACTCATCATCGAAAAGCTTCTCTAATATTTTAGCTGTCAATAAAAATGTTACAGGCTCTTCAGCTTCATTGGTAAGTATTACAAAGCCTAAATTCATATCTTTTACCATAACAAGGTTAGCAGACATACCATCAATCCCTCCACTATGTTCAATGATCTTATGTCCATTTTTTGGTGTAAGCCACCAACCAAATCCATAGGATGTGAATTCATTATAAAACGGAGCTCCACCTATAGGATATATAATTTGAGGTTTAAAAATTTCACTAATTACTTCTGGACTAACAATGGTGTCCTTACCAATGGCTCCATTATTAAGCAAGAGTCTTATATAATTTGACATCTCACTTGACGAAGAATAAATAAAGCCACCTGGAGCAAGATTATCTCCTTTTTCCTGTTTTATTGCAACTTTTTCGTAATTCTCATTCCAAATATGTGGTTGGGCTAGATTAGTGTTAGATTCTCTTTCAGTTGATAACGATGTGCTATTATTCATTTTAAGTTTATCAAAAACTTTGGTTTTAAGGAAGTTATCCCAAGTCATCCCAGAAACTTTTTTTACTATTTCTGAAGCAACTACATACATCACATTTTGGTATGCCGGTTTTTCTCTAAAGCCTGATACTGGTTCCAAATATTTAAGTCGTTTTATTATTTCTTCTCTTGAATAATCTGAGTGGTACCAAAGTGTTCCGCCACTAACATCTTTAAGACCACTTCTATGGGTGAGTAAATCTCTAATCGTAAAATTATCCGTTACATAAGGAGCGTACAATTCAAAATAAGGCAGATACTCTTTAACTTTATCATCCCAATTAATTTTCCCTTCATCTACTAATATCCCCAAGGTTAAAGCCGTAAATGACTTAGAGATTGAACCTATTCCAAAAATTGTATTTTCATCAACTTTTCTTTCTTTATGAATTTCCAAGCTTCCATATCCTTTGGAAAATATTATAGAATCATTCCGAACAACACCAATGGAAAGACCCGGTATGTCAAAGTCTTTTATGAGTTGGTGAATTTGTAGATCAAGTGAATCTAACTGTATTTTTTGAGCGAATAAATTGGAAACTATTAATGACCCAATGATTGAAAAGAATACAATTTTGTTTTTCATATTAATTTTTTATAATTGAGTATAAGGGTCTTGGTGAATTTAACTAACGCGGAGTAGGAGCGCTCCCGATAGCTATCGTGATTGTTGGTTTAGTTGTTTGCTACCTAGTCTCTAAAATATCACTTTTCACTGGAATACTCACTATTTGCTGGTAACCGATCTTTGCATTTCGTTATTTCTTTTTTCTAACAATAGGTTTTAAAGTATTCCTTTAAAAATTTAATCATTTTGAATGTTTTCCTCAAGTAATTTAATGACCTCTTGTATGTATAATTCAAGAGATACTTCATTAACAGTTACAAAAGTTTGATTTAAATACATTTCATATAATACCCCATCGACCTCTAAGGAATTGTAAAGATTTGTATAAGATGATTGTGGAACCTTAAAGGGCTTTATTACAAGTTCTCTATCATAATCTTCTCTATAATTAGCTTTATCATAATTTCTCAGAGGAATAAATTTTCTTAAAGTGGGGCTAACATGATGTATTAAGTGTTCACGTCGTATTATAACATCATCTCCTAAATCGTTTAATTCACCAGTCCATTGACCTAAGAGTTCCTTTAAATTGTCATCCTGTATCAATTTTAAATTTCCGGAAGCGATGGTCTCGTCATAAGTCCCAGTTCTAGCATCGAAGGTTGCATAATTAAGAACGGTACCTATAAGACTATCTGTTTTAGAGGGGGGATAAGACAGTCGATCGTCTTGCATAAGAACAAGCGCTGCATTTTGCGATGAAAGATTTAATTTATGATCCCTATCCAACTCTATTAAGTTTCTTTCAAATTCAGCTGTTAAACTATGAAGTAAATTTTGCTCTAATTTTCTTTCGTTACGAAAGGAACTCCAATCGTTTATTTGAAGCGCAATCAAAATACCAATAACAACGAGTACAATTTCACCAATGGCGTATTTTAAATATTTCCCGGTTTTGCCATCCGAAAGTGAGTTTTGTCTAATTTTTCGAAAGAATTTTATCATTAGAGATTTAGTTGTGTTCTCTAAATATATGATAATTAATCAATTACATAAATCAGGAGGGTTTATGTTCTTTTAAATATCGTTCGTTGAAATAATAGCGCACAACCTTGAGTATAAGAATGGTAGGCGATTGAGGCTTACATGAAAGTTAAAGGGGGTTACAAGCTTTAATCTACTACTATCTCGGTCATTATTTTTATGCTTTGTTACAGGGAGTTCTAAAGATTTGAAATCCAATCACATATTTTATCAATTCCCTGGATCACATTAGGACAGTTAACCTTTACATCAAATGAACCATCAAGTCCAGGTTCTTTAAAATCAACATATGCCAATCTTGCGGCTAAATAATTCTGGTCAAATCCGAATGCGGAGGCGGGCAAGAGAACAACACCTGTATCTTTCAACAACTGCTGGCATAGATCATTCGATGATTTAATACCCTTAGTATGTAACTTTTTTTTATAAATGGAAAAATCAGGAAAAAGATAAAAGCCTCCTTCAGGGGCATGTACGCGTATATCACAAGCATTCAGTTTTTCTGCACAATAATTTCCGATTTGCTTTAATATATTCGTTTGCATGGTCAAATAATCTGAGGTCTTATCATAGTTTTGGTAGGCCACCTTGGCAGCCATTTGAACGGGTGTTGGAGCACAAGAATATGTTTCAGATCCAATTCCTATTAGGACTTGTTTAAATTCAGGCTCGATATTCTCATAAAGAAAAGCAGCTCCAAAGCGCCAACCACCAGCTCCGCACCATTTGGAGAGTCCGGTGGTGGTTATTGTTTTTTCAGGATAATAATTTGCAAAAGATTTGTGTTCATGATTATGGTCGAGCAAGCCATAAATTTCATCTGAAATGACTAAAATATTTAATTCCTTAGCAACCTTTGCAAGTTCTTTCAGTTCGTCTTCTGTATAGGTTAAACCATCAGGATTGCCAGGATAGTTTATTATCATGATTGAAACTTTGGTTTTTTTGTTTTTAGAGGCGTCTCTAATAGTTCTTGGACATATTCTCCATCTTTCTTCAAAGGAGGTTTTCAATTTAATAATATTATGACCGGCTAATTTTGCTTGAGGTGCATAAGAAACCCATGAGGGTGTAGCAATAAAAACATCTGCTTCTTTAAATGACATGAGGATATTGAAAATCAATATTTTTGAGCCAGGAGCTGTTAATATATTGTCAGGTGAAACTTTTAACCCGTTATGGTCTTCATGAAAAAGGGAAATATTTCTTCTGAGCTCCAAATCTCCTTGTACCGAAGTGTATTCTTTATGATTTACAGAATTTTTTAAAGCCTCTAAAACCAAGTTTGGTGGCATAAAAGGCGATTGTCCAAATCCGAATTTAATAATTTCCTTGTTTTGTAACTCTAAGTCTTTCGATTGAGTATTTATTAAAAGGGTTTGAGATTCTTCTATTTTCCTATACATAATTCAATAGAATTATTTTTTGGTTTAATTCCCTGTAACAGTATTGGTTAACTTAAGTAGGGTAGAGTAGGGACGCACCCGATAGCTATCGGGATTGTCGGCTAAGTTGTTTGTTACTTGGTATCTAAAATATCACTTTTTACTGTAATTTCCGTTATTTGCGATAGCCGTTGTTGGCATTCGTTTCTTATTTCTTTTCCATATAACTTTTCACCAGATCAATTAAAGCGCTTCCATGAACATTTTTAGCCATGACCACCCCCTTATCATCAAGAATAAAGTTGGCCGGAATGGTTCGAACACGGATTTTTTTTAAGAAAGCTGCATCATCTCCTTGCAAATCTGATGAATGAAACCAGCGATTTGCCCCATCGCGCTCTACAGCTGCCCTCCAGGCAGACTCATCACTTTCCAGACCATAAGCAACAATTTGTAAACCCTGGTCATGATATTCATCCCAAACAGGTACTAAAACCTCACGGTTTTCCTTTCGGCAAGGAGCACACCAGGATGCCCACAAGTCTATAATAGTGAGCTTGTTGCCTAATTGGTCTTTAAGAGAAAGTGTATCCTTTGTTAGCATGGGAAACATGAGATTTGGAAATACATCTCCTACTAAAACAGGTAAATTAGAGGGATCACTTTCTTTACAAAGCTGTTTTACCCATGGATGATCTGGTTGTTTTTTCTTCCATTTATTACATTGACTTACCAAAAATTCAGGCACACGTTCATAATATTTCTCTGGACTTACCCATCTTAATGCCACCAATGCCGGCATAAGGTACTCTGTGCTATTTGCAAACTTTATTAGCTCCGTCTGGTATTGTAAGATAGCGTGTTCCTTTTCCAACAATTGACTGCCATCTTCTAATTGCCAATGCTTTCCTGCAAGATAGGTTTGGTAAGCTTTCTGGTTGATATCCCTTAAGTCCAACAAAGCCTTATTAATTTCTGAAGGCTGTTCAATTGAAAAACTTTTTTGAAATTCATCCAATGTGGCAGTGATTTGCAGGGGCTCTCCAGATTGCCATAGAATTGGCATATAGTTAGACCTGCTTGGATCATCAGTTTGTAAATATTTAGGAGCCTCTCCGGATAGCTGTATGGCTAATTCTAACAATACAAGTTCTTTAGTTTTTGGCAAGTTGTGGAACCTAAAGCTGCCATCAGAATTTACTACAGCAGAATCTATGACTTTTCCAAAAAACGAAGCAGCTACCTCGCGTAAGCTTTCAGGTTCAATTAGATAAATCTTTATGTCTTTCTTTTCTATGCCTTCTAATCTTCCTGACAACTCTGTTGGAGAATGACAAGCTATTAGACTTAAGGTCATTAAGATAAGACTAGTAATATTTTTTATAGGGATAGTTCTCATTTTTGTCAAATTAATGCCAAGGGTCTTGGTTAGCCCAAGTAGCGTTGAGTAGGGACGCTCCTGATAGCTATCGGGATTGTCGACTTAGTTGTTTATTATTTGGTGTCTAAAATATTCCTTGTTTTTGTTGCAAATGCTAACAAAATATGCCGCATTCCATCCATAATCCCAGGTTTGTAAACGCGCAGATGCAATGCGGTATTTGTTTTGATATTTTTTAGCCATTCATACTTTCATATCTGTTAAATGGAATCATTTTCTTCCACCGACTTTCTAAGATACGTAAAGTTCAAAACAAAATAACCGAAATTTATTTTTTGGAAACGCAACGATTTCTTTATAAACATGTTTTAAATTAGTGCGTAACTTTTTATAATAGAAATACCCAAGGCCCTTAAAACAGATCATGAAAAATTCAATCCTGCTACTGCTCGTTTTCCTTTATGGAAGTTTAATCCTCTACGCTCAAAACACCATTGAGGTTGAAATAATCAATTTCGTATCAGATATAGGAGTTGCGCAAATAGGCATTTTTAATACGGAAGCTTCATTTTTAGACAAGGTTTACAAAGCAAAAGAGGTGAAGATAAAAGACCAAAAGGCAGTTGCCATCTTTACCGATATTCCCGACGGGACCTATGCGATCTCGGTTTTTCACGATAAAAACAAGGATGAAAAACTCAACACCTTCCTTGGGATCCCGACAGAAAATTACGCGGCTTCCAATAATGCCCCTTCCAAATTTGGGCCACCCAAATGGAAAGATGCGAAGTTTGAAGTCAGGAACGGGGAGATCGTGAAACAGAAGATCTCTTTGTAAAAGCGCCGGAAATCAGGATGATGCTTGTTAACTTTTTGTCGAGGTGATTTTAATTGATTTTCTTCAAAGCCACGATCAGGTTGTCTATAAATTTGTCGCGTTTTTGATCTGAAAGCAATTCTATTGAAAGGAAAGGATTCAGGTCTTCCAGTTCTACCAGGAGCAGGGAATTGTCTTTCAGGCGGCAGGCATCTACGCGCTGAATTCCGCGTTCCATGGCATTCCATTTTACAAATTTATCTGCAAATTCCAGATCTCCCGGCCTTGGTTCATATTCTGCCAGATCCCATCGCTTATTCTTGTTTGGCGCGTACATCGCGTACTGAAATTCATCGTTCAGATAATAAAAAGAAACTTCATATTCAAAATCGACAAACGGCTGTATGAGTTTTCCTTTAGGATTGGAAGCTATTAATTCCTCTTTAGTCTTGATCTCCATTCCAATGGAATCTGCGCCGTTCCTTAATTTGACGATGAATTTTTCGGGATCGCCCAGTTGGTCTACCTGGTCTATGTTTTCAACCGTTGGAATTACAGGATAACCCAGCACTAAAAGATCCAGTAAATATTGTTTCCCTTTTATATCGGCTTTGCCGTCAAATGAATTGAAGCTGAGGATGTTTTTTTTCCTGACCGTTTCCAGGAATTTCCCGAAATACTCCTGATACCCGATCACAGAACCCGTATTCCTGAAAACTATAAAATCTGCACAATCAATATAGGAGATCGCCTGATGCGGATGCCCGATGAGTACATTGAAATGTTCTTTTAGCCTTGAAGTAATAAACAGGTCTTCCTCGTAGTATTTTCTGCCTTTTGCCTCGTAATAAAGGTCGGTGATATATAGGATCGTGGTCATTTCAATTCGTGGTTTTAAGCTGCCGTGAATTTAATATTAATATGGATATTGAAGCGGGAAATTGAGAATAAAATCAGGACCGGAGTTTCCGGGTTTTAGCCGAGTAAGTGACGCTCCCGATAGCTATCGTAGTTGTTTATTATTTGGTGTCTAAAATATCACTTTTTACTCAAATGCCAGCTATTTGCGCTTAACCGATGTTGCCTGCAGTTTTTAGTCAGATGTAGTTGTCGGATTATGTTTCACTTTGAAATTACAAGAATTAGCAATGAAACACATTTTAGTCGCTTCTGCGTGCAATTCATTTGCTTTTGATATCATTGTGGCATTCTCAATTTTCACGGACGGATATAAGGTTACTTCCACAAATTTTCCGATGCCGTTTTCCATTATTTCCATAACTCCTCTAGCATTGTCAACATATTCAGTTACCACAATTTTATTGGTTGCACATAAGTGTAAATACCAAAGCATATGACAAGAAGATAAAGAAGATAGAAATAGATCCTCTGGATTGTATTTTGTCTTATCTCCTAGAAAGGAAGGGTCAGATGATCCATTTATCTTATCATATTTTCCTTCAGAGCTAATTTTATGATTTCTATTATATGATTTATAGTCAGAAGTTCCTGTACCTTGATTTCCCGTCCACTCAATAGTTATCTGATAATTATGTTTTTTCATGATAATCTAAAGTGTTCTAATTTTCGTTTTTTTTTAATTGTAGCCAACGGTCTTGGTTAACGCAAGTAGAGTGGAGTAGGGACGCTACCGATAGCTATCTGGATTGTCGGCTTAGTTGTTTGTTTCTTGATGACTAAAATATAACTTTTACTTGAATGCCCGCTAATTTGCGATAACCGATGTTGGCTAGCGTGGCGATACGACGGAATATGTTGTTTTGTTGTCTGCCTTTTTTGTCCTTTTTGTTCTTTTCTGAATCTTGATTTTTTTTGAGTCCGAGTGAGAATCTGCTTTTAATTTCTAAAGTCATATATACTTTTGTTCTTAGTCAAAATTGTCATTTTTCACGTCCGAGTAAAAGTCAGCTCACAGCTTTGAAAACTTTTCTTCTTAATTTCTATTTTTCATTTGACCTTTATTTTATCCGTCCGAGTATAAGTCAGCTTACTGATCGGAAGAGTATTGTTTTTTTACCCTCACCAGCTTCTCCTTTATCTTCTTGAGCATAAATTCCGGTTGCGAAAAAAAATGTAATTAAAATTGGACCAATGATCTTTTTTATGAGATTTAATTTTGAATAAAAAAGTTATTAATTAATTGCATCTCTCACACATCTAAAACCAATATGCTCCATAGATGTGTCAGGTGTGCTGCGCATACGTCTGGCATTGCGATACCCTGAACACCAATCATCATGACATAAAAAAGAGCCACCTTTAATTGCTTTATTTTTTATATAATTATTCTGCGTTTCAAAACCTATTTCTGGGCCCTGAGGATCAATCGCTATAATGCCAGCTTGTTTTAATTCATAATAATATTTTCCACTGTACCAGTCGTTAGTCCACTCCCATACATTTCCTGCGATATCAAATAGTCCATAACCATTAGGAGGGAACGATTTTATTGGTGCTAAATATTCAAACCCATCATCTTTTGTATTACGATAGGGAAACTCACCTTGTAGATGGTTGGCATAAAAGACCCCTTCATTTGTTTTGTTATTTCCCCATGGATACATTTGGTTAGCCAAGTCACCACGCATTGCATATTCATATTCAGCTTCGGTTGGTAAACGTTTTCCTGCCCATTTTGCATAGGCAACGGCATCAAACCAACTTACTTGTACAACAGGATAATTGTCTAAGCCCTCAATAGAACTTCCTGGCCCTTTTGGATGCCGCCAGTTGGCTCCTTTTACAAAGGACCACCAATTTTCTAAATTATCTTTAGTTGCATTTTTATCTGCATAACGGAACACTAAGGATCCTGGTAAAAGATGTTCCTCAGAAGGTTTCGGTGTTCCTGGTGGTACTTGCTTTTTTAGTTCTTCCCAATCTATAGGTCTTTCAGCAATTGTTATATAACCAGTGGCATCGACAAACTCCTTAAACTGGGCGTTGGTCACCTCGTGTTCGTCCATCCAAAAATCACTTATTTGAACTTTATGTTTTGGTAGTTCATCTCCTTGAGGCAATGCTGTTTTAGGCATATCTTCAAAACCAGAAGGTACGTCTCCTCCCATGTCAAAGACACCTCCGGAAATTTTTACCATACCTTCATAATCTTTTGCTAAAGCATTATTTGTTTCAATAACCTCTACATTACTTTTTGAAATAGTGTCAAGAGATTTACTATTAACAATAGCGCTGACTCTAGAAACCGAACTACATGATAGACTATCACTATTTACAAGTTGTGTAGTTTCCTTTTCTTTACATGCTATGGTAAAACATAAAGCAAAGGCACTAATAATAATTATTTTTGTTTTATTCATATGTATTTAAAATATTATGTGCTAACATTCAGTATCAGAATAGTAGCCGACTGCGGGTTTCATTCCTGATCAGTTACATGAAACTGAATAGCATTGTAGCAATCAACAGTGCTGCAAAGTTGATTTTACTTTTCATTGTACTTTATTTTAATTATTTATTTAAAGAGTGATAAAAAACGGCCATCAATCCCGACAGCTATCTGGAGATGACCGTTATTTCTTTAATTTTTTGGACAAGGTCTGCCTGGTAAATTAGTAACGTCAGGACCATAATATCTGCAAACGAAATAATAGGGTTCACCCGCATTTACAGGCATCCAATAGGTGCCATCTTTTGGATCTTCAACACTGAAAGTAACCGTAATATTTCCGTTTTTATCGGGTTTGGTATTGTAAGCATTGAACAGATCATTTTTACCGGCTAAGGTATTACGTGTTATGGCGCTGTAGCGGGTAATGGACCAAAACTGCTGTACACCTTCGGGATTATATGAAAAGGTAAATACCTCTGGTTTATCACCGTTTAAAACTTCATCATTACAATTCACAAAATTCGGTTGGTAATACGCATGATGTACCGGTAAACCAAGATGTCCTATCATACCAAAAGCACGAGTTTCCAAATCGTTACTGCCTGATTCGTCACTGTCAATTGGGCCGAACATACCCATGTTTCCATTTGGTGCTAATTTTGGCGCTAAAACAGTTCCTACGTAATTGCTAACTCTAAGGTAATCCTCCTTGCTAAAGTTAACTTCTGATTCCAGCATTGCTTTATTTTGGGGGTAAACATCACTGTTGTCCAAAACAAATTGAATAGGATTGTCAAATTCCAGTGTTTTGCTCACACCATTCATTTTAATCTTATCCTGAATGGCATAAGCGTTAGGAAGGTCAGCTTTATTATATACCTGAACTCTTACAAACAGATGAGGATAATCCCCTATACATTCGATTACCTTTGCGTTTGCCGGTACTTTCATGTCTTTACCTTTGCGAACGAAAACATAAGTACCTACAGGAAACATTTCGTCATAAATAACATAGTGTTCTTCATCCGTAATCATAATGGAAAAATACCTTCCTTTTTCAACTTTCGGAAATTCAACAGTAACAGGACCTGATGTTAAATCTATTACAGCTTTTGAATAGATATGGTCTAAAGCTGGTGTTACTACTGGGTCTAGACCTTCGGTTGGCATTTCTTTGGTATGAAGAAGTTTGTTGGTTCCTCCGGCTTGTGCTGCCGTTGTTTTCATATACTCCATGTGATGGTAAACTATAAAAGCCCGGAATTCAGCATCAGTAGGTCTTTCTAGTGCGCTTGTTTCCGTTTTTGTCACTTCTGTAGCTTCTTGTTTTTCTTGTTTTGGAGTATCCTTGCAAGAAGTCATGAATAATGCTAGTAGCATTGCGATTGTTAAAACATTTTTTGTCATTTTAATTTAATTAGTGCTATTTAAATGTACTCTGTTATTGGTTTTAAAGAAATTCTATATTTATTTCGGAAAAAGAAAAACGATATTGGCTCTTACACCCAGATCTGCTTTTGCACTATCTGGTGCGGCTAAATTAAATCTTGGGCCAATAGAAAACTGGGTTTTTTGTGTTCCTAAACTGGTAACCGCACTTATGGTTGGAATAAACCAGACGGTTGTGTTATTGGCCTCCCAATTTTGAGTCATTTCAAACTGACCGCCAATACCGGCGCCACTTTTCCAGTTATAGGTTAAAAATGGTTGAATAAATAGCGTACTCACATCGCCGCGATCTTTATTGCCCGCTACGCTCCAAATTTGATTGATTAAAGCACCAACTGTAATGCCTTTTGTTTGATATAAAGCAACGGCCGTTGGACCTACACCGAATTTTTTTGTTGTGAGAAAATCATCGGTTCCTGTGGGCAGTAAAAACACAGGTCCAACACCCCAGGTAAGGCCACCTTTGGATTGAGAGGGACTTAAAAAAGCACTTAACACGCCATCTCCTAAACCAACTTCAGAATTTCCTTGACCGGTAATATTGTACTGCGATATAACAGGCAGCACCAATCGTGTGATCAGATTTAAATTATCATTCAAGCTAATGGGCAGAACGGGTTGAAAGTTTAGTGTATTTTTTGAGCCATTATTAGGACCTATACCAAAATCGGTATTGTTTTGAAAAGGCACACTAATTAAACTGGAAATAGGGTTTGCCAATTTTTTGGCCAGATCTTCAGCGCTTTCTTGAGGTTTTTCTTCAGGCGTATTTTGTGCCGACACTAGTTGAGAAAAGCAAAGAATGCTAAAAAGGAGTGTTTTTAAAAGATAATTTTTCATTTCATTTCATTTTATTATTCATTACAATAGAAATCTATAGTTAACAGATAGTAACAATGATTTTCTATCACCTATAATACCCGCTTCTGTACGGAACATCCAGTTTTTATTATGCTGATATTGAAACCCAATAATACCGTTCCATTTTTCAGCTACTCTTTTATCAAGACCATAACGTATAACACTTTCTCCATCAGCATTGTCAATAGCATCAACCAGTGGTGTTAAGGTTTTATCTGCAATTATTTTTTGTGGTATGGTGGCGGTATTATCATACCAATCATTATAAGTTGCTACTATTTCATCTGCCCTTGCCCAAGTTTCTTCCGGGAGTGCATCCTTAAGTTTTAATTCCCCAACAGTTTTTGTTCCAAGCGAAACACTCATGGCTCCAACCCAAATACCAATATTTCGATCGGGTTTACTTTTATTAACAAAGTTATGCCCAAAACGTAAGCCATAGGTGTTAACTATAACGGCTTTATCTAATAATTCTGGCTTATTCCATGTTACGTTAGCATCAAAAGCCAACCAAACTGGCCCTAATCCGCCAGCCGCAGTAAATCCAATTCCTGAACTTCTTACATTTTGCTCAACGACTGATTTTAGTTCAAATGGAAATTTAAGATTCACTTCGGTTCTGGAATTACCGGTTCCAATGAGACCATAGACATTTAAAAAAGGTAACACCCATACATCTGGTCTAAATAATACCGTATTAGCGGTACTATAATTGTTTCCAAATTTTAAAAAATCAACATTTGTTAGCGGGAAATCAATATTATCAGATTTAAAACCTATTTGCAGATTATCTATGATAAGACCTTGCTTTAAATGCACATAATTAACCATAACTCCTGTTGGATATGGTATATCAAAGCCCTTTTCGTAGGCTTTTTGACCCCAGATTGGGAAAATGTTATCGTATTTTACTTGTTTTAAGCTATCTGTATACGCTTCATGTTTATCTTTTATTTTTGTGCTAGGGTACTGAGCATAAACCCCCTGGACGAAAAACAACATGAGGGCTGTATAAAACAGACTCTTTTTAAACTTTAGTATTTCACAAAACTTTTTACCCATTTGTTTTTTTCTTACTTTTTGAAGCTCCAATAGGAATATTCGCTTTTAAAAACAAGGAACTATTGTTAGTGCCAGATACCCCTTTGTAAACATTTGCTAAGCCATAGTAATATTTTATTCCTAAGGTCATGCCAGTATCTGCCATTAATTTGTATCCCGTTCCAATAGTAAAACCAGCATCCAGTCTATTAATTTTTTCTTTATTAAAATCTCTAATGCGGATATTCCTATTGTCTATATCTGATATAAATTCAACCCAGGCTTTATGCATGAGTCCAAATTGAGGACCCGCCTCCAGGTACATCCTGTTTTTAAAATTATATTTGATTAAGGCCGGCACTATAAAATAGTTTATTTTCTGGCTATAGGTACCCGCTTCTTCATTTGGAGTAATCTCTAAAAAAGAAAGGTCATTTGTGGTTAAATGATTGTCTCCTAGTTTTGATTTCACTAAAACACCGGTATATAAATTCCATTGATTTTTTAATCGAAAATCAAAATAGAATCCTAAATTAAAAGACGATAGACTTTTATTAGCTTCTAGGGTGGAGATATCCGACCAATTAACGCCGCCTTCAAGACCAAATTCTAAGCCTTCAGAATTTAGTTTATCTCCAAATATTACAGATAGTAAAATTTGGGAATGCACATTAATTCCCATTAGCATCATAGATAATACAACTAGACCCCTTATTTTATTTTTCAAATTTTTAAAATTTTTAAAATATAGATTATAACCAATCAAGCTTTAAAGGCAATGCTAGTTGAAATTGAGCTTGGGTCCCGGCTGGGAACTGAATACTCTGCCCAGGTTTTAATAATCCCATAGCACCACCAATAGCGGCTCCGCGGCCTGCGCCTTTGCCACCATCAAAGGCTGCACCTACACCTGCTCCGATAGCCGCCTTTTTAACTGTACCACCAGCCATATCTTCTGTGGTTACCAGTTTCGTCTCAGTTTTAACTTGTTGTAGGTAATTATCAATAATAAATCCACCTACGGTCACACCAAATTGGCTGGCTCTACGCTTATTATTTTCCGATACCAATACGTCCATTTGTACAATGGTTCCTTTCGGGATAAGTACTTTTCCTTTGCTGGTAACATCTTTATCCAGCTCTACGAAAAAGTGATCACCTGCATTAAAATTATTGGCAGAAATTGCTTTGGTTGATTTTAAAAAAAGAATCGTTCCTACTGGGAGTGTTATAGGTTCTTGAATAAAATTTGAAGCCGTTATTTCAGTTTTTATCGATTTACTTGAAAATGTGTTTGTAAAACCCATTATACCTATGCTCAATATAATTATTAAACTTTTCATTTTTTTTAGTGTTTTATTTTTGTTATTTATTATTGTCAAAACTTTTTGAAATTGCTTTTACATACTGTTTCGCTGCTTTTGATACATTTTCTGGGTCTTCAATTTTTGAAGTAACTACAGCTACTAACTGTTTTTCTTCAGGCTCATCCAGATTATAAACTACAGTTTCTAAAATGTATTTTTTTGATGTATAAGTTGTAGAAGTTTGTTCTACATAATTACCTAAAGTAGAATAAGACATTGGATTGTAATAATAGCCACGAAAACCACCATAATATCTTGGGTAATAACCGTAATAATTACCTCCTGCATAACCACCACCTTCGGTAACTGTTTTTGAAAGCACTTGAGTGTCTTTTATTACTGTTAAAACAACACCATTAAAACCGGCATCCTTTAACATCGATTTTATTATTTCTGCTTTCTCGTCAGTTATTTTTTCATCTGGATTTAATTTTGGAAATTTTGTAAAACTAGCGGTTGCTTTTATTCCTTTATCGGTTAACTGATCAACAATTTCATTTTCAAAAGCTATACGCGCAGTGTTATTATCTGTTCTTGCAATTACAAGAAGACTTTTGTCTTTTATAGTACTTGCGTTATCTGCTTTCCAAGAATTTAAGACTTTTACACTAGAGCAAGCATTTAATAATAGAATGACTAAAATACTTGCTATTAAACTGATTAACTTTTTCATTTTTTTTTTAATTATTTATGGATTAATAGTTATCTATTACAAGAATATTTTTCATGATTAGGCTTTAATTAAAAATGAAAATTTATACCTGTGGCAAACCCTGAACTAATAAGATCTAACCCAAATTTGTCTTTTTCATAATCAATACCATAGGCTTGATAACCAAGAGATACAGACAGTAGTTCGGAAAATTGATAGCCAACAAGAAGATTTGCTTTCCAACTAATATTAGAGCCAATACCAAAGCCTCCTAAATCAATTCGTGCGCCATTAATCCATTTATCTGAAACGGTTCTAAAACGAATACCAACAAAAGGGTCGGTAACATTAATAGTTCTATCCAGAATTTGTTGCTGCCCAACGTTTATTATATTATCAATTTCAAAATAACGAAGACCTGCTAAAGCATCAATAAATAACCAATCGTCCAGCGTGGTAATAAGGTTATAACCACTTCCAATTTCTGCAAGAGTTTGCTTTAATTCAATATTATTATTGGTTATTTCTATATTTCCTGCTTTCTCTACTTCAATATACAAGAGATCTCCAAAAACAATCCATTTTCCTTTTTTGGCTTCTAGGTGCATAAACATTCCAAACTTTAAGTTTTTTAGTATATCCTTAAACTTGGCATCTACATTGGCGCTTTGGTCTAAAAACGAAATAGTACCGCTTGAACCAGCTAACCAAACATATGGTGCCACGTCAAAATTCCAAGCCGATATGGTTTTTTCATCTTTAATAGAGTCGTTTTGGGAATATGCTACACTAGAAATGCAATACAATACTATTATAACAATTATCCTTTTCATGTATAAAATTAAAGCCGATTAATATTTTGCTGTTTTTAGACTAAATTTTTAGAAGTTAAACGAACATCATCTTTAAAGTATGAATTCACCTTCTAGATCTGCATAAACTCGATTAGATTAAAATGAATACCCAAGAGAAATGCCATATCTAAATGACAAGGCACCAAATTTAGATCTCAACTTATTATCTCTGAATTCAAAATCTGAATTAATTAAATCTAAAAGACTATAGTTATCAAGTGCCTCGTTTAAATCATCATAAAATTCATCGGGTGGCGGAATAACATTATCTAGTTTAAAACTATATGATCCTAAACCTGGCCCAGCAATTAAAAAATCAATATAAAAACGTTTCGCCACAGGTAACTTATAGCCCACCATTAATCCAATGGAAGTCACCGAAATATTTCCCTTATATTTAAAATCATATGAAATATCTTGACTATCAATATATATACCTTCTAAATCCGATTTAAAACCTGAATATTTTAAATAAGCACCTAAATAAAAACCAGTTAGCATAGCACCATTTGTTGATTCGTTGAGATAATATCTAACCTCTGGAATGAGTTTATATCCGGAATAAGTAAGATCATTTGTTTTTATTTTTTCTGTATCAATGCCAGAAAATTTTATTAAACCATCTTCAGATTTAAAACCAATTCCTAAATCAACCGAAAGATGTTTACCAATAACACGTTCATAACTAAATGAGAAAAATCCTGTCGGCAAATCGGTTAGTTCAAGATTTACTTGGTTTTTGTGTTGTTTTACTGCCATTGTTTCTTGACCTTGTGCGATGAGTACATTAGACAGAATAATTATCGCAAAAAATAGTTTTTTCATGTGATTAGTCGGTTTAATTAAGGAGAATAATTATTTAATGACTAAAATAGAATAGTTAATATCACAAAAATGTTACCGCTATTCTTTATATTAAATATATAAAAAATATTTAAATTAACATTAAATTTTTTATGTAATATACTCTATAGGAATAAGTTAAGAGATTTGTTTAATTACTTCCTAAATTTGTATTAGGAAGTAGTAAAAAACTGTACGTAGTATCGCAGAAGCTCAAGGGAAATCGAAAGATTAGCCTTAGCTATTAGAATGGATGAAAAAATTTAGTTTAAACACCGTTATTAAGGTGTTTTTTTTTAAGAATTAATATTTAGCTATATATCATAAAATTTACATCAATTTTATATAGATTACTTCGTGATTTTTTAACAACTTATTACAATTAAAATCAAGTTAAATCAAAGCACAAGCTACCTGTAAGGTTACCTGGTTAGAAAAAAATTAGTAACTATTTAATTGTTAGCGTCATACTTAACCTCTAATAGTTCTGTCATCCCGACAATTAGGGTATCAATAGACATACAATTATAGATTAATTGAAAATACCATCAGCCATTTGCCATACATATGGATACTTTGTATTATCAAACGGCTTACGGTCTTTTCTGGTGTATGTGTTTTAAAGGTTTATTTGAGTAAATACTTTCAGCAAAACTTAAGGCAACTATTTGCGAACAAATATGGAATTACCCTCTTTAATGGTTTCCATTACCACAATATCCTTCAACGTCATAGGATCAACCTTCAGCGGGTTTTTATCCAGAATTACAAAATCAGCCAATTTGCCTACAGATAATTCTCCCTTCAAGTCTTCTTCAAAGCATTGGTATGCAGCCCAGGATGTTATTGATTTTAAAGCATCATATGGGCTAATGCGCTCATCAGGCCCAATGATCTGACCACTTCTACTCGTACGATTTACCACAGCATGTAATATCATGATACTATTAGGATATACAATCGGCGAGTCGTGATGTTGTGTGAAAATTAATCCTTTCTTTTTGGCTGTTGCGGCAGGAGAAATTCTATAACCTCTTTCTATGCCGAAATTTTTGACATGGATATCACCCCAATAGTACGTATGCATTCCAAAAAAAGAAGGAATAACTCCAAGCTCTTTCATTCGATCCAATTGATCAAACCTAGCAGTCTGTGCATGTATCATTACATCACGACGCCCTTCGCTGCCATATTTTTCTGCTGCTTTGCTCAAAGCATTTAAATATTGATCCCCAGCCGCATCGCCATTGCAATGGGCAAGAATTTGCCAGTTATGCACAAATGCAGAATCTACCAATCGTTGAACCTCCGTGTCTTCAGCGATTGCCGGATATCCAACGTTCCCTTCTGGCCCACTGGTATAAGGTTCCGTCAACCAAGCTGTTTTTCCTTGAGGTGATCCATCTAAACTTAACTTAATGCCCGCAGTCCTGTAATGGTTGGTATATGCTTTTTGGGTACCTTCATTAAGCATATAATCCATTTCAACCTGCAAGTCAGGATACGCAGTTACATCTATTTTCAATTCTCCACTTTTACCAAGAATTTTCCAAACTTCACAAGCATCACGTGTAGCTCTTCCTTCTTGTGCGGTTGTATAACCAAATTTCATATATGAATTCATACCCGCTTTTGCAAGTGCTATATTGGAGGTTGAATCTACTTGTCCCATTAGTTTAAGAAGGGGCAGGAAGAAAGCCATTTCTTCAAGTACGCCATTTGGCTCGTCTGTACCCGGCACACGGCGAATAAGTCCACCTTTTGGGTCCTTGACTCCTTTTGTATATCCTACTATTTCCAATGCTTTATGGTTCATTGATGCAAGATGATTGGATTGATGTACTGCTAAAACAGGAATTTCTGTAGAAATTTTATCCAGATCATCAGCGGTTGGATGTCTTTGATCTTCAAGCTGCGAATCATCGTACCCCATGCCTAAAATAACGTTGTATTTTGCAATAACATTAGGGTTATTATCTTTCCATACTTTCATATTCTCTATTAGTTTACTTATAGAGTTGCAGTCACCATCTGGTGCTGGTAAGAGCGGAGCAGCTACTTCCATCATGCCTGAATTAAATACATGACCGTGAGCATCAATAAACCCCGGTAACATAGTTTTTCCTTCCAGGTTTATCATTTGATGTCCTTCCCCTGCAGCTTCCATAGCATCAGCAGATGAGCCCACAAATTCAATCTTACCATCTTTAATCACTAGGGCTTCTGCGTATTCTGGCAAATCACCTTGCATGGTTATAATGTCCCCTCCACTGTACACAACAGCAGTATTAATAAGTGCCTCTTTTTGATCTTGCTTACAAGATATCAGGATAATGATACCGAAAATAATGGTTAGTGTTTTTAATGTTTTCATAGGATTAATTTTAATTATTGGCAAAGTTTTGTAGAAGAATAGTAAGTATTTAAAAAGTACTTTCTATTCGAGGTGCTACGCCTTTTTAGATACCTTAATCAAGAATTTACTTAAAGAGATGAGTAAAATGGCAATAGGAATAAGCATTAATTTCCATTCATATTCACCTTGTTTTCTAAATGCATCCCCAACAAACATTACAACTAAAGTTGTAAGTACCGTGTCCCAAAGAATCAACTTCAATTGTGTGAAATTCTCTACCTTCAGCCATTCGGGCGTTATAGTATCAATAAGGCTCACTATTCTTGACGGTTTTGGGAAGAAAAGTTGCGAAAAACCTATAGAGAAAATTAAAAAAAGGAAGCCAATTAAAAAGACATCCAAAGCTTCAAGAAATTTTAACCCTGGAGAAGCATCCGTATGTATTTGTCCAGCCAAGAGCGAACTGATCCCAACAACGGTTTCATAGACCCCAATAGCTAAAAAAACCATTGCGATAAAGAAGGAACAAATAACAGGTACTCCAATAATAAATTTAAAAAATGTTTTCATGTGTTTATATTTATTAATTTTTATGGTTACATGCTATTCGCTATTAATCAATTCTTTGGGTGATAAACTTTTTAGCATGCTTGTTTCATATAATTCTTTTTTTATATATCATTATTATGTAATTAATCAAATTTATAACCAAAACCACTGGTAAAAATATAATCCAGTTCAGCGCCTATAACTGCTGGCTGATTATCATAGTTTAATGTGAATTCTGTTTTAATATAAAAATCCCAGGGGAGATCGTATTTTATGGTAATGTTATAATCAGTACGAAGCCTTCCTTTTTCAGAGAGACTGGCATAAAATTTAAAACCGGTATTAAGATCGAAATCTTTGAAGTCGTACATATTAAAATTGGAACCAAGAAAGGCTTCCGATGAGGTTTTATTTAAGGAGGTGTCCTGATAGTTCTCAATGTTGTAAGTGGCCCCAATGGTTACTCCCAAATAAAGTTTATTCGTGCTTTTTATGAATCTTCCTAAACCTAAACTGGGGCTGATCCTTCCTGTTAGTTCTTGCTCGGTGTTTGAAAGAAAGGAAACATCAGCTAACATATACCATTTTTTTGGCAGTAGCCGAATAAACTCTAACAATGCATCTGTCCGTTTTACATCGTTCAGACTGTCCTGTGAAGAATTCAGCACGTTAATATTGCCTTTATTTCGCCATTTTTCACTAATGAAACTCATATTACCGCCAATGGTGAACTGGGCATTATTGCTTGCTTTGGTAAAGTTATAGCCTAAATCTATACCGCCTTTGAATCGTTTCCAAAATCTTTCATAGACTTCTACAAAATCGATCAATTCGTTCAACTGGAATCGTTCAGAACTACCGTCTTCCAAAATAATCGTTAATCCACCGGAGTTTTCAGATTGTATTTTTCCGTAAAAACGCCTGTCATTAGTTAAGGTAATAAGACAGTTCCGGTTAACGGTAATTGCTTCTACCTTATTGAATTCAATTTTAAAATCCGTGTCACTATAGAAAGTTTCCATGGTTAAAATACCAGCGGACAAGGATTTTACCTCACCAACAAGAATATCATTGTTTTTTAGTCGAATCGTGTCATTTTGACCGAAGCCATGTAAAGGAAGCATGATTATAAAAATAAAAAATAATTTAAATTGCATTGTAATTAATTTTTATATTCTTATTTAAATTAAGTCACCGAAACGATTAGTTATTTCGCTTTTTATTTATTTTTTATACTAAACCACCACTAAATCCACCTATGAGTGTTGTGCTCGAAACTCCTGCTCCTGCAGAAACACCTCCCCAATCAACCGGAAACATTAAATTTCCTTGAAGATTGAGTCCAATTTTATCACTAAACATAATATTTATACCTCCTTTAAACGAAAAGGCAAATTTAGTCTCATTATCTAAAGATATATTAATTATATTTCTATTTTCATTACTTGGACTTAGTATGACGATGCCCAAAGCACCTCCAACAAAGGGTCTTATTTTACCTCTAGGAAAGTATTTGGTTCCTCCAACCATAATCCAGTCACCGGAAATGTCGGTCAGTCTATTTTCAGTAGGACTTATTAAAATATCACGAATATTCAATTCTGCTCCTTGGTGTGTATAAGAAAGTTCAACCATCAAATCGTCATAAGTTTCAAAACCTAATGTAACTCTCCATTGATCACTACCAGATACCTTTATATAATTAGGACCAAAATTCAATTTAGTTCCAAACTGATATCCGTAGGTTGGTGTAATCTCAATGGCTTGGGCAAATAAATTAGATGAAAAGAAGAAAGTGATAATTATTAGAATTGCCGATGTATAGAATCTTTTATATCTAAAATTTATTTTATTCAAAATTTCTATTTGTCATTAGTTTTTTAAGTATTAGATTTTGGTGGACCAAGACAAAACAAAAGAGTTTAAATTAGCTCCAATATCTTTTAAGGTTTCTGTTCGAATGTAAGTTAGTTTTATTGCTTGTTTTTTAGTTAAAACGAATCCAAAGGAAGTGGAACCCAAAACATCTAAACGGTCATCATTATTAGGTTGGTTATTGACAATAGACTGTCCAGACAATCCGTATCCTAAACTCAAAGAAACCCATGTTCTAGACTGAAACTGTCTGATTAAGTGGGTTTGTGCCGCGAATACTACATTTTGCTTTCTAGTTTTACCATTATAAAAATTATTGTTATTGGAATATATCAAAGCTGACCCGGTTAGTTCGTAAGACCAATTTCCCCAGTGATGTACCATTCCAATTTGAGGACGGAAAATGAATCTGTTTTGACCTAAATTAAGTAGTTTTTCATCAAAATATTGGCCAAATGGCAGTGTTACTGCAATTGAAACTCCAAATGAAGTACGTTTAGGATTCGTCATTAAATACTCCTGCATTTCTTTAGGGCCCATAGCAGATAGTCCAATGAAGTTTAAAGAAAGGCGTATGCGAGGATCAGCAAATCCATTCCGATTAACAGCTGTAGGTACACCGCCTAATAATCCCTCCCAATTAGCAATACTAAATGGAACTAGTACATCGAGACGAGCCAATTTGTTACTTATTTTAAAAGAGTGAATATATTGAAGTGCAAAAGCATCATTATTAAATGTAGCATTCTCAACTTGCAATAAAGGGTCAAAAAAAATCTTTCCATTTGTATGGGCATATCCTACTCCTAAAATATGAGTTCCCAATGGAAGTTCGTTCCATCGTCTTGGTTCAATATCCTGGGCAAAACTTTTATTTCCCAGAATTAGAAGCAATCCAATAGAGACTAATGATGTTTTATATAATAACATAAATGTTCTACTTTCTTTCAATAGTCTTGCCTTTACAGTTTACCCATTTTTATCTGAAACATTAACCCAAGATTTATAAATGCCTTACTTGACAATCAAAATTAAAAAAGTTGTAAGACTTAAAATAGAATAAATTAACTTTTTCATGGGTTTTTTAAACTTTTAATTGAATTAATCGTTACCATCTAGCTTTACCGCCGAAACTTTTATAGGCATAGCTCCTGCCATATTAGAAATGCCATTAATTTCTTGGCTATACGAATTGTTATACATGAATAACTAAGTAAATAGGTATACTATATTAGCTTTTAATAATCCCTTTCTTTTTTTAATCATGGAGATGATTCTATAAATTTGTTATAAATGTAAAATTAATCGAAATCGCTATTTAACCCATTTAATAGCCCCTTTTCCAAAGGTTTTAATGCTTTGGGAAAATTTATTTGAACTAATGTCTAATTTCTGAATACGGTTGGAACGTATAATTTTTATTTCTCCCGCATCATGTCTGGGCGCATCAGGAATAAAAACGGTGCTATAAATTTCTCCTTGTTCAATAAGAAAAGCAAGACTCCAGGAATCTTCTTCATGTATTAAAATAGGAGACATATCGTCCTCTGATTGTTCACCAATGGCGCCTGCCGTTATAGATTTTATCAAAGCATATCCTGGCAAATTAACAAGGACATTATCTTCTATCTTTCTAATCCACACCTTTACCAAACTCGAACGGAATAACAAACCGCTAATAAAACATATAAAGATCAATAAAAATACGGCTAGCAAATTACTGCCGTCAAAACCAAAAATAAGTTCAGGTAGTTTTTCTGCAAAAGGAGCAGAGACTTTTAGCAATAGGTTATGGGCTTTATCAAACAGCATAACCAACAGAACCACAGGTAATAAAAACAAGATGCCTCCTGTAAGTGTAGCGCGAATAAAACTAAGAAAAGATTTCATATGGGTTAGTTTTAATGAACTTAAAGATTCTAATTTTAGTGTGAAATAATTTGTGGGTTAAGAAAATCTTTAAATGGATCTAAAGTGTTCACGTTCTTATATGATAGAAAAAACACCATTGGATATTTTTTTATTTTTGTTCAAGACTTTGTATAATCTCCCTAACATAAGCTTCAGCCGTTTTATAGGCTTCTTTAGGATCTTTAAGACTTGTAGTAACTACCGCTACAAGTTGATTATTACCTTCTTCCTCTAAATTGTACACTACCGTTTCTAACACATAATTTGTAGTTGTATAGGTGGAGCTGGACATAGGAATATATCCGCCAAATGAATCGTAATATGAACCATAGGCATATGGATAAGAAAAATAATCGTAAAACCCTCCATAATATCCAGGATAATAGTTGCCATATGTGGCTCCAACAGAAATGCCACTATAAGATGTTCTGCTGGTTTGATCTTTCTCCTTTATTACTGTTAAAACTACCGCCGTAAATCCTTCACTCGCCATCATACTTTTAATAAGAGCTAAACGCTCTTCAGACATTTCTCGATTTGGATGTATTTTTGGCGCTTTTGTATAACTTTCTGTTGCTTTTATACCTTTAGATCGAAGCTCGTCTGCGATAGCTCGTTCAAATGCTATTCGAGCGTGGTCATTAGCTGTTCTAGCGATTACTAAAACATTTTTGGTCTTAAAATCACTAACGATATCATCTTCCGCTTTCCAGGCATTCAAGACTTTGGTACTTGAACAATTTTGCAATGTAAATGCAAAAATTAATATTAATACTTTCAAATGTTTTAGTTTCATGTTTGTTTTCTTTATCTCTAATTTATTATTTATTATTGATTCTTGTTTTTCTATAGATTTTAAAATGCCTCCTCTATTCCAAAATAAATACCGGTATTTCCATCTCTACCAACCCCTATGTCCATTCTAAGATTAACGTTTTCTTTCTTATTAAATAGATATCGTAATCCGCCTCCAAAGCTATATTTTAAATCTTTTATATTTAAATATGTAATTTCATTTACTACATCACCTAATCCCGCAAACGCAACAAACCCAATTTTTTCAGTAATGTACTGTCTGAATTCTGATTGCAGAACCAAATAATTATTGTCTCTATAGCGTCCTTCAAAATAACCACGCATCCGTGACTGACCTCCCAACGCCGATAATTTGTAAAATGGAGCATTGGCACTAACACTGCTAAAATATAAGTTTGTGGCTAATACCTGATTTTTAAATAATTTTTTATAGTATCGTACATCCAATTCTAAGGAGGTAAATATATAATCACTGGGTTCAGGATAAACAATGAACTTTATAAATTGATAGTGCCCAGAAGTAGGGTAAAAGATATTATCTCTTCTATCCCATACAAAGTCAAAACCTATACCATATAGATTTCCACCATTAAATCCTATCACTTCCTCATTGTTTAAGTATTCATTCTCCTGGGTATCTAGGATATCCGTTTTATTATACTCTAGAATAAATCCGGTTCTATCTGCAAAAAAGAGTAAAGGAGGAACTTGTACCTCAATCTGTACTTTAAAATCTTCTCTAAAATACGCTTCAGTACCTCTATCCATAGTGCGATTTCCTACTCCCCAGAACTTGTCTTCTGTATATCCAAAACTTAAAGGTGCCTGGATAACAATTTTATTTTCTTTGAAATAAATACTAGTATTCAACGTAAATTTATATTGTTTATTGGTTGTATAATGTGCTCCAAAGCCCACTTTTGATGGTCGTAATTTTTCGTTTTTCTGTGTGTAAAATAAAAAGATACCACCACCACCAAATGCCGCTTGCGTCTCAGGAGTATAAAACACATACGGATAACCGTTAAAAGTTATTTTCTTTGTAGCTATTGTATCCAAGGAGCTAATCATTATAGAATCTAAAGCTACACTAGTTGTTTGCCCAAAAGAAAGTTGCGCCATAAGGCATCCCAAGAAAACTTTATACAATTTATCCTTCACAATAACTACTTTGGGTTTAATGCCCTATTTGAAATTAATAAAAAAACTAGTTAATAATTACTTGATTTCTACAGGAAATCTTTTAAATAGCTTTTGTACTCCTTTAACTATCTTCTTTGTATTCTTCTCTCGTTTTTTTTCAAGAATACCTGATGACACTGCTTGCCAGATCATTTCATTGTCCTTTGAACTCACAATATCCATAGTAACAGTCCCTTCCACATACCTTCTAACTACTATTTCTTCAGATTCCCAGTGGTAATTTCTTTGACCAATATACATGGGAGCATCTCTATAATCAGTCTGCCTAGTTTGGGTTTCTTTAGTGATAACCAAACCTAAATTAATAATTAAATCAGGATTTTCTTTTACTTTTTCATAACCTCTAGAGATCATTTGGTTATTTATTTCTTTGATCAATAAGTTTAATCCTTCTTTTTTTGGTTCAAATTCTGGAATATTTTTTACATCAAAACTATTTACCTGAAAGGTTTTAAACTTTGAAAATTCCATGTTATCTGCCTTGCTATAAGACACTTGAACCTGAGATATTCCAACTTGATATACAAACAGAGACACGAATAGAAATACTATTTTTTTCATACTATGCTATTTTAATGTTAATCAGGAAATAAAAGAACTACTTAAAAATCTAATAGGTCATTCATTTCTATCCTCTTCCTCTTCTACCTCCACTAAAAGAAGATCCAGAAGGTCTAGCTGCAGGTCTGTTTGTTGGCCTTGCTGTTGGACGATAACTTGGTGTACTAGGTCTTGTTGTTGGGCGTGTATTAGGTGAATAGTTAGGCTTAGTACTTGGAGTACTAGTTGGTCTACTAACACCCGTTGAAGGTCGCATTGTTGGTCTACTAACACCCGTTGAAGGTCTCGTTGTTGGTCTATTAACACCCGTTGAAGGTCGCGTTGTTGGTCTACTAACACCGGTTGAAGGCCTAGTTACGGGCCTGTTATAATGACTTACGCCTCTCCTGTCATTATAAATTGGATGTGATGGTCTTACATAACGTCCGCGATGATAATAAGGCGGTCTGTAATATGGAGGTCCCCAATAATGATGTCCATGTCCCCAATAGGAATGTCCATACCAATGATAAGGAGAGCCATAGCTAAAACCAAAACTCCAACCATAATAAGGATTATAACGAACTGAAAAACCATAAGAATAGTGATGATGATAATAGAACCCACCATACCATGGATTATAATAAAATCCTGTTCCATACACTATTGTAGGCCCATATACATATGTACCGTAGTAACCGGGAGTGTATCCCACATAAACCACAGTTGGTGACGTTTCATAGATATAAACATATTTGGTATTGTATTGTGGATTCGCTGCAGGAATTTTTTCAATGTCATCAGGACGCACATCTGCTACTTGCCAAGGACCATTTGCAGTACTCGATTTAAACCAAATAGCATTATCACATAAAAAATAAATGTTTTTATCTTTAAAGACAGCGCTTTCTGTATTTACAGCATATTGTAATTTTAAACCTTCTACATTTTTAAATTCAGGATTCCCATTATAAACAACCTCAGTTGCCTTAGTATCCCTTTTAACCGCTGCAGTTTGTGGAATTTGAGCATCATAAACGGCATCTTTAGCCTCTTTTGTTCCAGGAACATTACTCAATACATTCGCTTTTTTACTGTCATTTGGGATGTTTTTAAAATCTTCAGGAAGTTCTTCTGAAGCTAAATAAGCCCAAGCGCCTTTTATATCCTTTGTCGTGAACCAACGGCCCGAAAGTAAAACGTAATAGGTCTGTGAAGCCACATTCATAAAAATATTGCTTTCTGTATTTTCAACGAAAAGCAAGTTGGTTTTTTGTATAGGGCTATACTTAGGTTCCCCATCAAAAACAATTAATTCTGATGGTTCTTTAACCATTACTATTTTTGGTGCAGGCCCAGAATACGCTTCAGTTGATTCTTCTTCGTCTTTCTTTTCTGGTTCTGCTTTTTTTGAAATACTTTCTAATTTAGAGGGTACTTTTTTTGTAGATTCCCAAGGTCCAAGAGCTGTTTTTGATTGATACCAAAATTCACCTCCCTTTAAATAAAAATCATTCTTTTTAACATCTTTAATGATAAAGGCACCTGTATTTTCAACTAATTCATACCCCTTTTCTACCTCTTTTAATTTTGGTTCACCATCAATTAAAATAAGGGCTGTTGGTTCATTAGCATAAATAATTTTTGGGGGTGTATTATTTAATTCAGAAGTCGTTACACTCACTTCTTCCAGACTCTCTATTAATTCATCTAATGAAATTTCAATATTCCATTTAGGAACTTCGGTATTAATTAAATTTTGAAATTTGGTCTTTTGATCTTCCTTAACTTCATTAGGAAACCGTATTTCATCAATGGTCACCGAAGCCAGTGAAGCGTGCCTACTTGTTCTGTCAACATCAAGAATAGAGGTAGTCCATAGCATTCCGAAAACGGGCTCCTCTCCTTGTTTTTTAACTCCAAACGCTAAGCTTGAGGTTAATTTATTATCTATATATGATGCATTTTCAGGTTGATATAATGTAATCGTATAATCACCTGAAATAATATCTTTTGGCCAATCTTGAGCCTTTTCATCTTGCGCTATTAATCCCATAGGGATCAAACCAAAAGTGAATAAAATTCTTGTAGCACATTTTAAATAATTCATTTTTTATTCTTTTGAATTATATGTAAAATGTTGCCCTCCTATAGAAGCCTCATACATTAATCCTCCTTTAGTATGAGTAAAAACAGCAACACCATTTTTATATGCCACATCGACTGATGCGCCTTCTGTGAGTGCAACAGCTGATGCTTGGGCATCGAATTTTAAGTTGCCATTAGTAAAATGCTCGAAGGCGTTTTTATTCTCAAAAAAGATAACTTCACTATATTGCTGTCCACCTAATTGAAGGCCAATTGAAGCTTGTTTTAATTTTGATGAACCTATTATGTTGTTGTTGTTATAAACAACGCCATTTCCAGCAGCTCCACCAATACCAATTCCTGCTTTTGTTATCTTAGGGAAAACAACATACCCATAGGCATTTGTTTTAAAAGCTTCTAATTTTGGTGTTTTTTCTAGCATTAAATTCAAAGCGGCATTAGCTTCTTCTTCAAGTTTTGGGTTCCAACCACCAACTTGGGCAGTAAGAGCAATCGAAAACAAAAGGCTGAATAAAAAAATAATATGTCTCATGATTACAAAGTTTTAATATTAATAATTAGTTTTTAGGCTTAACCGGATATTTCTTCATTAATTTATTAATTTTTTTGGGAATTGTTTTCTCTCTTTTTTCTGGTTTTTCTGTTACTACAGATGTAATTACACCTTGCCAAATTAAATCTTTACTAGTGTTGTCATACATATCAACTACAAAAGTGCCTTCTAAATAATCATTTTCACTATAAGTTGTTGTAGCGTAGCCCGAACCACCACGACCCCAGCCCCAGCGACCACGATATCCCATAGTACTATTATAATCGGTATAAGCACTAGTACTCGTTTTTTGATTAACCACAATAAATAACGTGATTTCAACTTGACCATCCTGTTCAACATATGTCATGCCCCGATCGCTTAATTCTTTGACCATGGCGTCTGTAATTCTTTTTTTATCAAAAGGAGTTAAAATTTTGTCACTGTCTTTTTCCCAACCGCCATAAGTATAAGTTTTGTATTTACTAAAATCTATATTTTTGTCATAATCACTTTTAACTTGTGCTTGAATATTGTCGGAAAACAATATCACCAATAATAGAAATCCGAAAGTTTTTATAGTGTTTTTCATTTTCAAAAGGGTTAATTAGTTGTTTAACTCAAATGGGTAAACCACTTTCCAATCATTTTTCATATCAATAACTGTCCAGCCCTTTTCATTGGCTTCATCGAGACCTTTATCTAATCTTCCAATGGATGATTCACGATCATAAGCCCATTCTCTTATAGAGTCCGTATGATGAACATATAATTGAAAAGATGAATAGGTATTAGAATCTCCCCATCTTAGCATTTGCAAATCTCCATCAGAATTTCCTGAAGTAAACACCGGTTTTTTACCTATATATTGATTAATCCCTTCTGGCTTACCTTCTTTATCATCTATAAAATTTAATTCTGGTAATCTTCTTATGACCGGATTTCCGTCATTGTAATCATATTTTGTTTTGATACTACTTCCAATTACCTGATCTTTTGGAATCCCATAAACACTTTCTGTCCATGGTCTCATAAACTCAATGCCGCCACCAGATACAATAAACGTTTTAAAATCATTAGCTTTCATATAGTTAATTAATTCTAACATAGGCTGAAATACCAAATCTGTATAGGATCTGTCAAAACGTGGATGTTTAGCTGTTGCTAACCAATCTTTTACAATTTGTTCAAATTCTCCAACAGTATTTCCGGCATGAGTAGCCATAACTATTTGAATAAGCCCATGCTCTCCAAAAGACATTAAAGTCTTCATATCATTTTCCAGTACTGATTGATAAGGTTGCGTGGTTTTCCATTCGGGATGTTCTGGCGCTAGCGCTTTGATGCGATCTATTGCAAAAAACAATTGAAAATAGGCAGGTTGCTCAGACCATAAGTTCCCATCGTTATCAAAGGTGGCTATTCGTTCTGAAACTGGAATAAAATTAGCACTTCCCTCGGTAGTTACGCTAGTAACATAATCTAATATGGCTTGTTTCGTAGCGCCTTCATTCCAAGAGGGTAAAGGATCCATTGTACCTAAAGTAGTTGCTGTAAGTTCTGTTTTAGTATCACCATTATCTTTACAGGCAACGAATGCAAATAAAACTAATAAAATAAATACTGTTTTTTTCATGAATTTTTGTTTTAAAAAAAGAATGGCAGCTAAAAGCTGCCATTCTTCAAATTTATAATAAGCAGCTTTTACTTAATTTTGAGGTCTTGATTGCAAAGTTTGCAATACTTTATCAACTCCAAGAGAACCACCGGCAACAGGTGGAAATTCTTTAAATGTTTGTAAGAATTGTCCAACATATTGCTGTGCTGGTACAAAAAGCCACATATTGTCGCCATACCATCTTGTGTACATAGAGGACTTCCAGGAAACCTCAAAAGGATCGGCTCTTAAATTGATTACTAAAGGCCATGATGGTGTTTTACGAAACCCTTCATTGATAGATCCTTCCATATAAGAAAAATGAATTTTCCAATTATTATATCGTAAAGCATTTAAATTACCTCCTGCATCAAAATAGAAAATTTCTTTTCGGGGATCTTCCTTAACATCACCTTTCCAGAAAGGCATCATATTATAACCATCTAAATGCGCTTTAAAGGTTTTGCCTGCCGCACTATATCCTTTTAATAATTTCTCTTTAACATCTGGTACTCCTGCAGCTGCTAATAATGTAGGCATCATATCTTCGTGTGAATAGATGTTGTTATCTATAGTTCCTGGCTTAATAACTCCAGGCCAACGAATAACAGAAGGCACTCTAAAACCACCTTCCCAAGTTGATCCTTTTTCACCCGCAAAAGGTGTAGTTCCACCATCAGGCCAGGTAAATTTTTCGGCACCGTTATCTGTAGAATACATGATAATAGTGTTGTCAATAATACCCAACTCTTCTAATTTTGCCAGAACGGTACCAATTGCTTTATCATGCTCTACCATACCATCAGCATATAAACCTATTCCTGTTACTCCAACGCTTTCTTCTTTAAGATGTGTCCAAACGTGCATTCTTGTGGCACTCAACCAAACAAAAAAGGGCTGTTCTGCTTTATGGGCTTTTTCTATAAAAGCAATAGCTGCAGCAGTAAACTCATCATCCGCTGTTTCCATTCTTTTTCTTGTCATTGGTCCTGTATCCTCAATTCTTCCATCAGAATATGAATGGATTACTCCACGTGGACCATATTTTTCATGAAATTCCTTATCTTTTGGATAGTAATAAGTCTCTGGCTCTTCTTCAGCATTTAAGTGGTATAGATTTCCATAAAATTCATCAAAACCATGAGCGGTTGGTAACATCTCATCTCTATCTCCTAAGTGATTTTTTCCAAACTGACCGGAGGTATAGCCTTGAGGTTTTAATAATTCTGCGATTGTTGGTTGATTGGGTTGTATTCCTTGATCAGCACCTGGCATCCCAATGGTTAATAACCCTGTTCTAAATGGATGTTGCCCTAAAATAAAGGCGGCCCGTCCTGCAGTACATGATTGCTGCGCATACCAATCGGTAAATACTGCACCTTCTTTACCAATACGGTCAATATTAGGCGTTTGGTAACCCATCATACCTTGACTATTGATACTGATATTGGAATAGCCAATATCATCTCCCCAGATTACTAAAATATTTGGCTTTTTTGTCTGCGCTTGAGAAAAAGCAAAGCACAGCATAATTAAAATCAAGAAATTTGTCTTCATAGTTATTTATTATTAAATTAATTACTGATATGAATATTAGGAATGTATTTTAAAATACATTCCCTTAAAATATTTTAAATATTATTTAGAACCAGAGCCCTTTTCTAAGGCCTTCATAGTGTCACCCAGATTAAAACTTGCCGCCTTCATACGTGGTGGATAGTCTTTAAAAGTGCCAATAAATTGGCCAACATATTCAGCAGCAGGCAACAAGAGATATACGTGATCGAGATACCAATCCCAATATGTGTTAGACGTTGTAGTCGCAAATTCGTAAGGGTCTCGTCTTAAATTATAAAGCCATGGAATCCTTGTAGTGACCATAGGTTTTGACCAGGTATCTAAAGTTCCTTGGGCAGGTTGGTGCATAAAAGTTACTTTCCAATCGTTGTAACGTAATGCCATCAATTCACCATCATCAGAAAAGTAAAAAAACTCTTTACGTACTCCTTTTTCTTCTTTACCTGTCAAATATGGTAGCATATTATAACCATCTAAATGTACCTTATAAGTACGTCCATTTTCAGTAACCCCTTTCAATAAATTTTCTTTGATGTTTGGATTTCCAGCAGCAGCTAAATAAGTAGGGAACCAATCCATTCCTGACATGATTTCATTGGATACTGATCCTGCTTTTATCTTTCCAGGCCAACGCACCATAGATGGTGTTCTCCAACCACCTTCCCAATTGGTGTTCTTTTCTCCTCTAAATGGATTTACACCTGCATCTGGCCAAGTATTTTTGTGAGGACCGTTGTCAGTTCCATATTGAACGATAGTATTATCTGCAACACCTAATTCATCCAATAAATCTAATAACTCTCCAACATGCATATCGTGTTCAACCATACCATCACCATATTCATTTTGTCCTGAAATACCTCGATTTGATTCTTTTACATGCGTTCTAAAGTGCATACGCGTCCCATTCCACCAAACAAAAAATGGTTTACCCGATGCTACAGCATCTCTGATGAATTTTTTTGCTGCAGCAACAGTTTCATCATCTATGGTTTCCATACGTTTTTTAGTTAATGGACCTGTATCCTCAATTTTACCATCTGAATACGAATGAATAACACCTCGAGGGCCAAACCTTTTTCTGAAATCTGGATATTCAGCCGGATCTGGATAATCTTCTAATTCTGGCTCTTCTTCAGCATTTAAGTGATAAAGATTACCGAAAAATTCATCAAAACCATGATTGGTGGGTAACATTTCATCACGATCTCCTAAATGGTTTTTCCCAAATTGGCCTGTTGTATAGCCCAATGGCTTTAGCATTTCTGCAATGGTAGGGTCTTTTTCAGAAATTCCTTCAGGTGCTCCTGGCATACCAACTTTACTTAAACCAGTTCTTAATACACTTTGGCCTGTTATAAAAGAAGAACGGCCTGCTGTACAACTTTGCTCAGAATAATAATCCGTAAAGATCATACCTTCTTTTGCTACACGGTCAATATTCGGAGTTCTATAACCCACTAAACCCATAGTATATGAGCTTACATTAGATTGCCCAATATCATCTCCCCAGATTACAAGGATATTAGGTTTTTTGTCTTTTTGTGCCATCATCATTAATGGAACAATTAACAATATTGTTAACATTGCAATCTTTCTCATAGCATTCTTTTTATTAAAATTAAAAAAAATATCATATTCAAATTATTTTTTAACAAATTTTGGCAATTCTTGAACTCAAAGCTTAATTAGTTATCATAAATTATAATTATATTTCATAAGGTTAAGCATACCTAATCTTATATTTTTAAGGTTTCGATCATAAAATGATATTTATGAAGCTAATCAAGCCATTCAATTTTTTTTTGTCTGCCGTAAGAATATGTTATGTTTTTGTTTTATTAATGGTCTTTAATGGATGTAATTCCGATAAAAACAAGTACATAACAGTAAGCCCAATAGATAGTGTGGAATCGAAATTTGTAGGTTCAGTATCTTGTAATGCCTGTCATCAAGAACAATTTAAAGATTGGCAAAACTCACATCACGACCAAGCGATGAAAATTGCCGATTCTACGACAATACTTGCTGATTTTAATAATACAAGGTTTGTAAATCATAATGTTAAAAGTACCTTTTTTAAAAAAGAGGGTGTCTATTATGTAAATTTAGAAGGACCTGATGGTGCATTTCAAGATTATAAAATTGTGTATACTTTTGGTATAACGCCTTTGCAACAATATATTATTGAATTTCCTAATGGAGCATTTCAATGCCTGCAAACTGCTTGGGATACCAAAAAAAATAAATGGTTCGATCTTCAAAAAGATCTGGAAATAAAAAGCGATGAGTGGATTCATTGGAGTGGGGGAGCCATGAGATGGAATACAACCTGTGCCGATTGTCATTCCACCGATGTTCGTAAAAATTTTAATGATGAAACCAACACATATAAAACTACATTTAGTGAAATTAATGTGAGTTGCGAATCATGTCATGGACCTTCAAGCAAACACATCGAATTTTACGAAAACCCGGTTGAGGGTGCAACACCACCAAAATTGGATATGCCGAGGAACATGTGGTCAACCGAATTGGTTGATAAATGTGCCAGATGCCATTCTAGAAGAGCCCAGATCACAAAATATTTTGATTATGAAGGACAATTTTTAGACCATTACGATCCAGCCTTATTAAATTATCCAACGTACGAATTAGACGGTCAGATTAAAGATGAAGATTATGTGTATGGCTCCTTCGTGCAAAGTAAAATGTATCGTAACAAAATATCTTGTAAAGACTGCCATAACGTACATTCATTAAGGCTTAAAAAAACAGGAAATGCACTTTGTTTAAGTTGCCATTTGCCAAAATATGATACACAAGAACATCATCTTCATAAATTAAATACCGAAGCTTCACAATGCATAAATTGCCATATGCCCGGTAAATATTATATGGGCAACGATTTTAGAAGAGATCATAGTTTTAGAGTACCCAGACCGGATCAATCTTTAACATATGGAACACCTAATGTCTGTACTACATGTCACCAGGGTAAGGATGCCAAATGGGCAAGTGATATTATTGTTGCAAATTATGGCAAGCTAAGGATTGATCATTTTTCAGATTATTTGCTGGCTGGTTCCCAAGGAGATAATGATGCGTACAAGACTTTGTTTAGTCAGAAAAAATATCCTGAAATAGCCAGAGCAACAGCTTTAAGTCAATATTCCAATGAAGCACTTTCGGATGTGCAGTTACGGGACCATTTGAGATTTTTAAAAGATTCATCGGCATTGGTGAGAAACGAAGCCATTAAAAGTTTTGAAAAATCTCCCAATAAAGAATATTCAAAATATATTGAACCCTTACTAAAGGATTCAGTACGTCTAAACAGGATATCAGCGGCACGTTATTTCAATACAGTGAAGAGTTTAGTGACAGAAGGGGAACCTTTTAAGGCTGCTCAAAAGGAGTATTTGGATGCTTTGGATATGGTTTCTGATTTTGCAGGAGGACAACATCAAATAGCCCTTTATCATCTGGCGAACGAGAATACAGACTTGGCTATAAAAGCATACAAAAAATCTATAGGAATTGATAATTATTACAATCAATCCAGAATGAATTTAGCCTTATTGTACTACCAACGAGGCAATTTGGAAGAAACCGAAAAGTTGTATTTAAAAGTAATTGAGCAAGAACCAAATTTTAGTTATGCTTATTATATGCTAGGATTAGTATATAATGAAATGGGCAAAAGCGATGGAGCCAAAAAGTACCTGTTGGAAGCAAGTAATAAAGATCCCAACAACATCAATGCTATTTACAATTATAGTCTCTTACTTCAAAAAGAGGGTGCTTTTGCGGAATCAATTAAATTTTTAAATAATGCCATTAAACGTTTTCCTGATAATGAACGGCTACTCTATGCTAAACTTAGTGCGCTTTTAAACACCCGTCAATTAGGTGAATCTTATATGATCTGTTCTAAACTTATTGAAATTGCACCCGAAAATCAGGAATACAGACAGATCATGAATATGCTAAATAATAAAAATAATTAACACAAACTGAATTTTGATATAGCAAGTAGCAACCGAGAATAACTCATGTTTTAATTCAAATGAAATGAATTACAAACAAATAATTCTAGTTTAATGGTTTTTTTATATACTATATTCAATTTTCAACTATTGAAAAAAAGGTAATTGTTCAACTAATTTTATAGACGTTTACTTATACCCAAACTTAATGCCCAGGTACTATATTTCTCCTTAAAGTCATAGTTAAAAGAAGGAAATAAACCCCAGTCATTTCCTAATTCAAATTCATATTCGGTACCTGTTCTAAAAATAAAGAGATTTTTATTTTTTTCAAATTCTATACCTGGTCCTACAAGAATTCCCCATCGAGGTGCAATTTCATACCCAACCAAAGCAGCCGTTACAATTGCATTTTCTCTAGCTAGATCTTCACGATTAAACCCAACCAAATAATTTCCTAATTCTAGATCTAAGGCAAACCCCAATTTCCATGTCTCGTTTAATTGATAAAGATAATCCAGACCAATGGTAGGGACATAAACTGCTTTTTCTAAATGCCCTTCTTCAAAAGCTTCCGGGATATGAGTGAGGCCTAATACAAAGGCTATTTTATGAGGTTTAGACACTTCTTTGTCAGATTCCTGTGCCATTACATGCACCGAGCATAAAATAAGAAGATAATATAATACGATTTTTTTCATAGGAAGCTTGTATTTCAAATTTAAATTGACTCTTCAGATGGGCTTTATTTTATTTATTAGTCTAGTCTTTTGTTGGATTAAATGAACGCCAACGGTTAGGCTATGATTTCGTTGTGGATACATTCGCTAAGATTTTCCGCTATAGAAATCTGTTGTGTTAATTATACTAAACTTTAGTAGGCACAAAACCACAATGAATTATAGCCATTGTTGTGCTTTCGTTATTTATTTAAGTTGCATTTTAGTGCGGTCATAATAGAATTAGTTTTTCAATGCAAATTTTATTACAAATTCTATCTTTTCAGATTCTTTAATTCTGTATCTATTTTTTTGACAGGTTCCGTATACCTTCTTCAAGATTTTTTTTATTTTTCTTTAATTCTATCATACATATCATACATGGCTTGTTGATTTAAAGTTATAAGACCTTTATGGCTATCTAAATCGACGATTATTGTGATTATTACCGAAAATGACATTGAAAGAGCTAGGATTAATATCCAATTTGATTTATCAGATTTACCTAATATAAAGCCAATTTCAAACATAGCGATTATAATAAGTACGAAGAGTGCTATCCAAATTAAATTTGGTATTCGGTCTATTAACCCTTTAGAAATTCGCTTTGTTTGGTTATCAAACATGTTATTAACCGCTTCAATTAAAAGAGCATTAATTTTATCTTTACCAATGTTTTGCCTGTTCATTTCAGTAATTAGTGCCCAAATTTGATTTTGAATTTTTTCCGATTTGTCAATAGTTTCTTTTAGGTTGTCAGGATTTTCAATACTCCAAAACCTTACTTCTGTGTATTCAACCAGAGCTCTTCGTAACTGGTCACTAAACGGTTGTTCCATTAAACCAGCTCTTAACCAACTGGTTTCAATAGAATTTACTTCATCCAAAAAAAATTGTTTTCGAGCATCAAAACGAGAAGAACTTAAACTAAACGTAAATGCAAGTATAAAAGTAAGTAAGCCTAAAGTTGCTCCTACCAAGGTGTTAATGCTAGATTCGTCGTCGTATTTAAGACGTTTTTTTCTCCATCTGGCAAATGCTATACCAGCTCGTATGGATATAACAATAAAAAAAACAATAATGATATAAATTACCCATATAGGAAGAATTGAAAAAAGATAATTGTTCATGATTAATATTTTAATTTTAATGGTGAATTATTCTTTTTGTTTTCGATTATTAATGCTCAAAGCAATTAAAATCCCAATGACAACAAGTGTTATTTCTCTGAAAGCATACTTGATATACTTTTCGGTTTTCCCTTCTGATAGTAAATTTTGTTTAATTTTTCTAAATAATTTTATAATTGGTTATAATGTCTTGTCCTGAAATATGGCTACAGGTTAATCCTGATTGTTCGGGAGGTTTTTACGCTGTTAATTTATATACCATATTCGGTGTTTTATAGTCTAAAGATAAGTGTAATCTTATTTCATT
>Ga0307488_10000276_pt1 | contig 41009 bp, 26 predicted proteins | sample SB02metaG_FD_202248 | JGI IMG/M metagenome (GOLD analysis project Ga0307488, IMG submission 202248) | Sea-ice brine microbial communities from Beaufort Sea near Barrow, Alaska, United States - SB 0.2 | ecosystem: Environmental > Aquatic > Marine > Coastal | place: USA: Alaska | collected... | reverse complement strand
AAAAAAGGATCTCAACTACTAGGATACGTACATATGTAGACAATAACTCAACTATGACTTCCATGATACATTCTCCTATTCACACTACAGGTCATGTGGGGTTTATCGCCAAAATCACAAGATAAGAGTAATAACTTATTATAGTCTGGGCATAAATTGAAAACTAAACTTAAATTATAGATTTATGTGATGATAATTATCTGTTTTAATTAGTCAAACGCAATTAAATTAAGTCTTTATGTTTGGTATTTTCAAACCCGCTCCACACATTCAATTACAACCCAAAGAACACATCGACGACGATTATAAAAAGCTACGCTGGCAAGTGTTTCTGGGTATTTTTGTAGGTTATGCAGGTTACTACTTGGTTCGTAAAAACTTTTCTTTAGCTATGCCCTTTTTAATTGAAGAGCAAGGTTTTAGCAAAGGTGAGTTAGGTATAGCGCTATCAGCGGTTTCTATCGCCTACGGTTTAAGTAAGTTTTTAATGGGTAGCGTATCAGACCGCAGTAACCCACGTTTTTTTCTGATGACCGGACTACTAATCTCTGCCGGTGTGATGTTTATATTTGGGTTTACCTCTTGGGCAACTCAAAGTATCGGTTCTATTTTTATCTTATTGTTCTTAAATGGTTGGGCTCAAGGTATGGGGTGGCCTGCTTGCGGCCGTACTATGGTGCATTGGTTCTCAGGCAACGAACGGGGTAAAACAGTTTCATTTTGGAACATTGCACACAATGTTGGTGGCGGTCTAATCGGCCCTCTTTCTATCTTAGGCATGGCTTGGTTTAATGAATGGCATAGTATTTTTTATGTGCCCGCCTTTGCTGCGTCATTAATAGCAGTATTTATCTTTTTTACTCTCCGGGATACACCACAGTCATGTGGATTACCCCCTATCGAAGCGCACCGCAACGATTACCCCATAGATTATGATGCATCACACGAACAAGAATTCAGCGCAAAAGAAATATTCTTAAAGTATGTGCTTAATAACAAATTGCTTTGGTTTATTGCAGCGGCTAATGCTTTTGTCTACCTTATTCGTTACGGCGTTTTAGATTGGGCACCCACCTATCTGTATGAAGTAAAAGACTTTTCGTTTAACAAAAGCTCGTGGGCGTATTTCTTATACGAATGGGCTGGCATACCCGGCACCTTATTATGCGGTTATATTAGTGACGCCTGGTTTAAAGGCCGTCGTGCGCCGCCCGCTATTTTATATATGGTGTTGGTCTTGGTCGCTGTTCTTGTCTATTGGTTTAATCCTCCGGGTAACCCTACTGTAGATATTGTCGCGCTGATGGCGATTGGTTTTTTAATCTACGGCCCAGTGATGTTGATTGGCCTATTTGCCTTAGAATTAGTCCCTAAAAAAGCCGCAGGCACCGCGGCTGGTTTAACGGGCTTATTTGGTTATTTAGGGGGAGCAGTAGTGGCCAACATTGTACTAGGTTACACCGTAGATCACTTTGGTTGGGACGGCGGTTTTATACTATTAGTCGGTGGCTGTGTTTGTGCCATCATACTGATTGCCATGACCTTAAAACACGAAGTGGCTCATGAGAGTAATCAAGCTCCTGTATAGGAGTTTGATTACTTTGTTATTGGTACTAACGCGTTATTATCAATAACAATATTGCGTTTAAGATAACGTTTAAGATTGATGCTGACATCCTGCTGATAGTCTGTGTGTAGATGTTTGGCTAGGGCTTTTTCAAGTACATAAGCATAAGCCTCACGGGCGATGTCATGTTTAAAGCTGTGACCTTCTTTTTCGTCTACTAACAAACTTATAGGTTTATTTGCTTGTCTAAGTCTTATTGCAAACTCTTTGACCCTAGCTACTGATACTCTGTCATCTTGTCCTCCTGCTAGCATATATAAAGGTTGCCTAATTTTCTGCCAGTGCGCATCAGGAGACTTTTCATAAAGCTGTTGCATCGCACGCAAATCGCTTGGATCTACTGCTAAACTATTAACGGTGAGTTGTTTGAGTTGTTGACGGTCATTTTGCCGTTGATCACCAAGCATTTTCACAGATTGGGCCAAATCTGTAGGTGGTGCTCCAGCTATGCCTACTTTAAACAAGTTTGGGGTAAAAGCTAAAGCGGCTAAAGTCGAAAACCCTCCAAATGAATGCCCGTAAATAGCCAGTTTTTGACGATCACCTACCCCTTGTGATATCAGGTACTCCATTCCATCGATAATATCTTGTTGTACTCTACCGTTACCAAAATCTTGGTTAGCAGCCAACACATAATCTGAGCCCATACCTGTTGAACCACGAAAGTTTGGCTCAAAAACGGCGTAACCTCGATTAGCCAATAGTTGGCTAATTCGATCGTAGCCTCCTGTTACCCTAGACCACGGGCCACCGTGTGGCACAACCACTAACGGCACCTCCGTAATAATTCGTCCCAAGGGCAAGGTCACATAACCAAATTGCTGCATACCATCACTGGTTTGATATTCGATTGAAATTTTTTGAGCTAGATATTGCGGCCTAATATAGCGATTTTTAATTTCAAGGCTGTCCAGTAAATGCGCCAAAGGACGGGTGATATTTTGTGTTTTACTATCATAGAGGTAGACATTGCTAAGTGACTTATTTGGACTAATATCAATCGCCACCCAACGTTCAAAACGAGTGTCTGGACGAAAAATCCAATCAGAATCCTGTTTTATCAACTTAGTCAATTTAGTCAATTTAGATTGAATACTAACCAACTGGCGCTGCGTTTCTTCATCCAATCCGTAGTGGGAAACGAAGTGATCTCTATAAACAGCTAATCGCGGTTTTCCTTTAATATCAAAATATACTGTTCCTAAATCGAATTGTCCCTTAGGATCCTGATGCAGTAATTGGGTATTGAGTGTTTCAATATGAATCGAAAACAAAGAGAGCAAATCTTGGCCCAAACGAGCATTCACTAGTAATAAATTAGACTGTGCGTCATAACTTTGTAGTGAACAAGCGTTATACAACACACAGTGTTTAAGCAGTCTAACGGGATTTTGCCTGACATCTAATAAATCTGCTCCCCCGGCATTGATTTGTTTAATAAAGTTTACTTGACCTTTATCACCTAATAAAAAATCTAATACCCGTTGTTGGCCAGAGTATAAAATCTGCCTTGAACCGTCAGTTAACACTCTCACTAATTGATGAACATTAGTTTTTAAGTTTTTCTCGGAGGTAATAACAGCTTGGTTATGGCTAACATCAACAGCATAAAAATACTGGTCTTTGTTTTCATCGATATCGGTGATCAACTTAGGAAAACTATTTTCAGCTACGGACACGCCCATTAAACCTTTATTGTTTTGCACAAATATAAATTGGCTGTCAGTTGACCAGTGGGACTCATCCATATCCTTATTACTAAATAACATACGATGTGAGTTCTGTTTGATATCCAATAACCAGAGTTCGCTATGTTTTTGTTTTATTTGTATATAGGACAAAAACTGACCATCAGGAGACAAAGACACATCATGCAAAGGTTTTATCTGCATAAACTGACTTCTTGGCAACAAAGGCGCGGGACGACTTGCCTCACTCATTTTGATGACATTTGCGAGGGTCTCGGCGCTAACGTTAAAGGTTAGCAAAGTGACACTTATCAGGATTAGTCTAAAAATAAACGGCACAACTACCCCTCCAATAGAGTATTGATCATTCATAGTATTGGTTCTTCTATATATTTAATAAAAAAGAGCTCTTCTATTTAACAACAAGCGCAAAGACAGAGTTTGCTAGGTAGCTTGCGCCGGTTCAACCTTTTGTGGTGCAGGTTTCTTTTCAACCTTTAGCGGGTTAAGTAATATACAAGCGGCTAAGGCAGGCAAACTTAAAAACGCACACAAAGATAACCAAGTGGCAATCTGAGCAGGTTTTAATTTATGCCTACAACACATCAATATTGCGCCAATGACACTAACAATGTGCAAAATAATGGCCAGCGTATTAACCTCATTTGGAAAGTTGATACTGCGTATTTCTGCTAGTGACTTTACATTCAACTGTTCAGGCTCAATATAATTAAGCATAATATTTTGTGCTCCCCAAAGTACTGGAGAGAACACATATATTGCTTCTCTAATCCATGCAGGGTGTGAGAAAACCGTAAATTCTCTACCGCCAACATATTCTACTTCACCGGATAATTTCACATAGAAAGCCTGTGCTCCTGGGCGGTCGAAACCAAAGTGATGTGTGCCAAAGTAGGTAAATAGATAACCTTCAGCCAATTGAAAGGCCCTCACACCATAAATAGATTTAAAAGGCACAGGATGGGGCATAACGTAATCGGGTATGGCTTGTTGATACTCATCACGGTAACTTCGAGGATCAAACAACAAAATGTGCTTGTTGGTAGAAACCGATACAAAATTATCGTGAATATCTGGGGTACTGATAAAAAATTCGTTGTTACTTAACGCAAACTTTTCACTCAGTAGTTTTTCAGTGAAATTCACTTGATAAATAACGGTGCGTGTCATCAGGTGTTTTTCACCTAACAAAAACGGCACCTCTACAAATCTGTCGTTATCTTTTACTGAGTCTAGAGCCTTAACAAAACCATTTTTTCCTAACACACCTAGGGGGTTACCCGTTATTTTACTGATCCCTACCAGTACCATGTCTGAATGAGAAAACTGCCAAATTGAGTTAGTCTGTTTATGTGTTAAGGAATATTGAAAATCATCAACATACAATTGTCCCTTTCTTGGAAAAGTCCAAGTGTCGGCATCTATCCAATCTACGTCAGCTAACTTAGCTTGTTGGATCATATTTTTGGCTAAAGCTGTGTCGGTGTTTTCAAGAATGTATTCTGGCGTATCCGACTCATCATAAGTCCAAATATAACGAAAGGTATTTTCTACTGGATTATTGTCAGGATGAGTCCCCGCCATAAATTTAGGCAAATGGTAAAGGGATAACGTAGAGGCCATAGTTAAGCAAAATAACATTGCAAAACTCAATGGTACTGTCAGCAGAACTAGGCTAAATGGCTGAGTCAAATATTGACCAAGATCGGGCTTAAAACTTTTCATATTCAAGTAAAGCAATGTGATCACTATGACAGTTACAGGTAAAAATTGTACCAGTGTATTTTTTGCCGTTGGCGCCAATACTAAAAATAACATCACCAACATGCCCGCAATACCAAAACTAGCATTGAGTACAACTAAGCTACCAATCAAATAACACATAATGCAGGTTAGGAGTAAAAATACGATATGCAAATAATGGCGGCTCTCTACAACTGTATGGGTGAACATATCTAAACTGAGCATGGTAACCAACCAAGGCAAACCGAGCGCCACTACAATCAGTAAAACGGCTGCAGCACACAAAGCAAAATATATTTTTGCTGGGCGGATTGGCCGATGTATTAAATAAGTCCATTGATTTGCTCGTTTATAAAGTGCCATTTGCAATAATCCAAAAATAATACTGGTACCTAAAAACGTTATATTAACTAAAGCTGACTGAGCAGTATTTGCTTCCAACAACGGTTTTATCTTACTTATAAAGCCAAATACAGCGAGTAACACTAGGGCAATTAACATTGCCCATTTTTGATAACGAATAAATTCGCTTTTAGCTAATTCAAACATAATAACTTCCTAAATAATTCTGTCAGTGACTTGTTGGGTTATGCGGGCACATTATGGTTTTTAGACAAAAAGGCATTAACTGCGCTATTCAGCGTTACCCCCATTGGATGCATCTCACTGGCACCTAGCAATTGCAGATGTTGACGAAAGGCGACTACTTGTTGGTCAATGGCAATAATGTGATGTTGGCCGTCAATTAATTTCATACTGAGCAAACCTGCAATCGCATTTTTCTCTACTTGTTTAGAGTCAAAATCGACTATCCAACTAGATATCCTTTCAACAAAGTCATCTGGAGCGCTATTATTCCTAAGACGTCCTTTCTCCAAGATAATTAAGTTGTCTGCGACCCTTTCCACCTCTTCCATTTGGTGTGAACAGTAAATAATGGTGGATTCATTTTCGGTTTCGGTAAACATCAAGGCTTCTAAGAATGACTGTTTGGCTACCACATCTAGTCCCAGTGTTGGTTCGTCTAGAATAAGTAATTCAGGGCTTTGTGCCAAAGCCATAGACAAATTAAAGCCAGCTCGTTCGCCTCGTGATAGTCCTGATACTTTTTGCTTCGGATCAACATCAAAATACCCGATTACACGCTGATATATGTTGTCGTTCCAGGCAGAATAAAAATGTTTCTGCATTGCCCTCACTTTTTCAACTGTCATCCAATTCGGTAAAGTATGCTCTTCATTCACATAACCCACTTTACCTCTAAGTTCAGTACTTAGATTTTGACATTCTTGCCCGAGTACTTTTGCCCCACCAGATGTTGCAGTAGTGACACCCAGCAATAATCTGAACAATGTAGACTTACCCGCACCATTGCTACCAACAAATGCGTGTATGCCACCTTTTTTAACAGTTAGGTCTAATTGATTAACAGCGGTTTTTTTACCGTATTGTTTAGTTAATTGATAAGTTTCAATACAATTATTACTCATGATTTTCTGTCTCATTATTACTGCTTGTTGCTAACTTACCTAGGGCACTAGATACCTTGTCCAAGATTTGTTGTGGCTCAAAATCTAAATAAGCCACTTGATTCACAAAGGTTTGCACTGCGTTGTCTAGACGTTTTTGTTGTTCGACCAAATTTAATTGTTGACGGGGTTGACTGACAAATAACCCCAACCCCTGCTTGGGTTCAAGTAAACCTTGAGATGTGAGTTGGTTGTATGCTTTGGCCACAGTATTAGCGTTAATAGTGAGTTGCATTGCCAAACCTCTAACACTGGGCAACTTACAACCTACAGGTAAATTTCCACAGGCAATCTCCATGCGTATACCATCTACTATCTGTTTAAAAATGGGTCTTGTATCACCCGGAGCAATATGGATATTGACCGCTTTAATATCAGACATAATTACCTTTCATATAAAACAACTGAACTGTACCACGCGTAGTAATACAGTAAATACAGTTGAAAGACCAGTCAAGTAAAATAAAGTGGAGAAGAGAGAGTGATTAAATAAAATTTTATTATCTTATTGAAATATATAGCTTTTAATGTCTGAGTATATTCAAAAAAGCATAGTTTTAATTAGGCTATATGTATTTCAAAAATATAGAGTTAAAAACAGAAATGATTCATTTGATACATTTACATCAATATTGTCTCAATAGGACAATATGTGCTAACCTAATACTGAAAGTTAAAAAGCAAGTAGGTGATCCATGCAAGATATACAACTAAACAATCCACAAGAAAGTCAAAGCATAGTGATGAAGGCTTATACCAACGCTTATAAAGCCCTGGGTCTTTCTGATACACAAGCAGCGAAATTAATTGGTGTGGGGCGCTCAACGTTGTTACGAAAAACAGGCTTTGAAAAAAACTCTAAACAAAACGAATTACAAATATTGTTTATTCGTCTTTATCGGTCTTTATTCGCCTTGTTTGGTGGTGATCTCACATCAATGAAACATTGGTTTGACCATAACAATTCACATATTCGGGGTGTACCTAGAGACTTATGTTTTAGCGTTACAGGTTTAGTTAATGTTAATGCTTATTTAGATGCATTAAGGGGCAAAGCTTGAATATTACCGAGGTCATAAATGATGCAGGTGATTTAACAGATTATGCCAATTCCGTATGCAGAATGGTTGAAACACAAGAATATGCGGCAACAACTTCTCTGGTAGATGATCTAGAAGAACAGGCAATTCTTGAGCAAATTCTAGATGGTTTTAAACCTCACTATGCTGATGACACCCAAAATTTACATTATTTGATATCCACACCTTTTCGATATCCACCGTTAAAATACGGATCACGTTTTGGCGCAATAACCGAGCCTAGTTATTTTTATGCCAGTGAAACAGTTTCGACTTGTTTAGCAGAGGCTGCCTTTTATCGTTTTTACTTGATTGATGGCACCGAAATACCTTTCCCAAAAATGATCCAGTCAGAGCACTCTTTATTTTTTGTAAAAGTATTAAGCACCCGTACATTAGATCTAACTCAGATCTTAGACCCAACAACACAACAACAGCTAACCGATCCGGTATCTTATTCACTAACACAACAAGTAGGACAGCATGCACGCCAGAATGGCGCTGATCTGTTGAGATATTATTCAGCTCGAAGCCAAGAGCGAGGGATAAACGTGGCCATTGATAACCATACAATTATTCAATCTGAAAAACCCGAAGACAAAATAGAGTATATCTGCCAGCTCGATCCACAAACGGGCATATTAAGATTTTCACAACCTAGAACTTTTCCTATTATGTTCACAAGGGAGCAGTTTTTTGTGGACGGTAAGTTGCCTTTATTGGGATAGTGTAAACATACTCCTGAGCGTTTTTATTAACTCATTACTTTCGTAAAGCAGACACTCAGTCATCTTTACACTAAGGCTAGAAATCAACATACATATTAAGTTATGTAAATTGAACCCATGAAATGCCAATAAAACCTATTGAATTCACTGGCATCGATGCGCTTCAGTTAGAGGTTAATTGACTGAGAAAATTTGAATACCCATCATTTTAATGGCTCTCATACCAATTATTACTGGGTTTTAGCCGTCAGCTTTACCCTTAACTCGGTATAACCTTTAACGAAATTAGATTGAACATATTTAGGTTTGTCAATTACTTCAATATTTTCAAAGCGTTGTAATATTTCTTCCCATAGTATTCGCAACTGCATTTCCGCTAACCGATTGCCCATACAACGATGAATGCCAAAACCAAACGATAGATGATTACGGGCTTTATCCCTATCGATCACAAATTGGTCGGGGTTGTCGATGGCCCGTTCATCGCGGTTACCAGACACATACCACATCACTACTTTGTCACCTTTTTTGATGGTCTTTCCGTTAAGCTCAACATCTTGAGTAGCAATACGACGCATATGCGCCAAAGGTGTTTGCCAGCGGATAATCTCAGACACCATATTGGGAATTAGGCTGGGGTCATTTTTAAGCTTGATAAATTCTTGGGGGAATTCATTCAATGCATCAACACCGCCCGTCATGGAGTTACGTGTGGTGTCGTTACCGCCGACGATCAGCAATACCAGATTGCCGAGAAACTCTAAGGGGTTGTCGACCATATTTTTAGTGTTCTCATTCGACTGCATTAAGCTAATTAGATCAAAACCACCTTGCTCCCCTGCGGCTTTTTGCGTAGCTTTGGTGTGCCAGAGTTGCGAAAATTCAGTCATTAAATCTGTGATGCCCGCAACCCGCTCATCGGCTTGGATCATCCCGCCGGTCATCTCTGGGCTACCTGAAGCAAGATCAGACCAATAAGGAAGCTTGTGGCGTTTTTCATAAGGAAAGTCGAACAAAGTTGCTAACATTCTAGTGGTTAACTCTACCGATACTTTCTCGACCCAATCAAAGCTTTTATCCACGGGTAAGTCGTTTAAAACATCAACGGTGCGCTCACGAATAAGCACTTCCATTTCAGCTAGGTTCTTTGGTGCAACAGCACCCTGCACGGCCTGCCTCTGAACATCATGCTTTGGTGGGTCCATTGCAATAAACATGTCGAGCATGTAATCAGCGGGTCGGTCACCAATAACAATAACGGGCTCGGAAGAAAATAATGTGTGATTTTTATCAACAAACATAATGTCTTCAAAACGCGTTATGGACCAAAAAGGACCAAAGGGGCTGTTTTTTTGGTAGTGCACAGGACACTCATCACGCAGACGTTTAAAATAGGATTGCCATTTATTCTGGCGGAACATAAAGGGGTTACTGACATCTATGTCTTCTATCGCTACTGTCGATACGTCAGCTATGGGTTGTTCGATAAATTCTACCGCAGGCATTGTGGGGATTGGAGACGTTGCAACGAACTCATCGCTAGTATTGGTTAAACTGTTCATTATGGATTCCTCTGTTGGCAGCTACATTTGAAATTCAGGTAAGCGAACGATCATGCCGTTCATTGCTGCGGTTGTCTTAATTTGACAAGACAAACGTGACGTTTTAGCTTTTTCTGGGGTAAAATCCAACATCATGATTTCATCATCATTAGCAACGCCAACAGCTTCAATCCAAGATTCATCAACGATGACATGGCAGGTACCACACGCACAAACACCGCCACAGTCTGCATCAATGCCTGGAATGCCATTATCGATAGCAGTTTGCATCAAGGATTTCCCCTCCTCAATGGGAGTTGTGTGTTGCTCCCCTGAGTGTTCTATGAAAGTTATGTGACCCATGTTTCTCTCCAATTTCAAACATTATTAATGTGATGTGTGACTAAATAGTAATCGTTGTGAATTTTTATGGGAGGTCATATTTTGACATTTAGGGGTCATAAGTTGACTGTAGGTTGACTATTTTCTATCAGTAAATAACACTGACTTCTATGTTTTATCGGTCAAGTTGATTTGTTGATATGTCGAGTTCGCAAGTTATAGAGCAGGTTCCGAGTATCCCCGCAAATTACTCCCGCTTGATTGCTCGTGAGCTCGAATTACAAGAGCGTGAATTAAGCAGTTTATTATTTGCGACCACGTTAACGTCAGCGCAGTTGATGAGTGAAGACACCTTGCTTACCCCAGCGCAACAAGTTCAGATTGTGATGAACGGTTTACGCATATCAAAAGATGAATCAATAGGTCTTCGATTAGGCAAAAAGTTAACACCGCCTACTCATGGAGCCTTGGGCTTTCTTGCGAACAGTAGTCCAACTTTATTGACAGCTGTTCGCTCTTTTCAAGAATTTATTCCGACCCGAATGAGTTTTATTGAAATGAGTTTGGAGGAATCGGGGGACGGGTTAAAATGTTATTTTGATTTGAAACTCGAAGCTGATAACACAGTGTTCAGAACGATACTGGATGCCGCGTCTATGTCGTTATTAGCCTGTATCGAATTTGTGCTTGGTCGTGAGCTGTTTGATGGCCACTTACAGTTCTCTCTTGCCGCGCCTAATTATATTGAGCGCTATGCTGAGTTTATCCCCTGCCCCGTTGAGTTTTCTTGTGCGCGGAATTGTTTGATAATTCCTCTGGCTCTAAAAAATATTGAAAACGTTTCGTCTAACCACGAAAATTATGTGATTGCTTTACAGCAATGCCAACAAATGTTGTCGCAATTACCTGATGACGCTTTATCAACAACCTATCAAGTTAAAAGATTAATTTTATCATATCCTCCAGGGCGATTATCTGAAGACGCTGTCTCAGAGTTGATGTTCATTACCAAGCGAACGTTGGCGAGGCGTTTAATAAAAGAAGAAACAGGATTTCGACAAATAAAAGAGAAAATAATGGCTGAGCAGGCAGTGAATTATTTACGTGATACGGAGCTGTCAGTCGAATCGATTGCAGGATTATTGAATTATCATGACAGCGCTAACTTTCGACGTGCATTTAAGCGTTGGTATCACTGTCCACCAAATGATTACCGTGAGCGATACAAATCTACATATTTTGAATAGACAGCGATTAGTTTTTATCCTTGGAGCTGCATCTTAATATCTATGAAAATTAATCAATAGTTAGGAAATATGATAATGAAAACGGTATTAATTATTGGCGGTGGACATGCAGCGGCGGCTGCAGTGGTTGCATTGCGAGCTAGTAAATGGGATGGCAAAATCGTGATGATTAGCGATGAAACTGACCTACCTTATCAACGTCCACCACTTTCAAAGGGTTATTTTTTAGGCAGTATTAACGAACAGCAGTTACCCATTAAGAGTCGTGCTTTGTACGATAAACTTGATTGCGAACTTATGTTAGGTATATCGGTTACGCACATTGACCGAAATAGTAAAAGACTGACCACGAATAACGGCGAGCATGTTAATTATGACCACTTAATAATTGCTACGGGCACAAGCGCCAGAAAGTTAAGCGTTCCTGGTGCTGACTTAGAATGTGTACATTATTTACGTACTTTGGCAGATGCAAAACGTATCAAGCAATATATAGCACCCAGGACTAAGTTATTGATAGTAGGCGCGGGGTATATAGGTCTAGAAATTGCAGCTTCGGCCACCAAAATTGGCGCTAATGTGGTGGTTTTAGAAACTCAAGAGCGCGTTCTTTCAAGAGTGACCAATCCCGATATTTCCAAGTTTTATCAAACGTTACATGCTGCTAACGGAGTTGATATTAAGCTAAATACGGGATTAAACGAATTAAAGCGAACATCAACAGGATTTCAAGCGCAGTTAAATAATGGTGAAATACTCGATTTTGACTTAGCCGTTGTGGGCATTGGTGTGCAGCCTAATCAGGCGTTAGCCGAGGAAGCCGGACTCGAATGTAACAATGGTATTGTGGTCGACTCGACAACTCGCACCAAAGATCCTTCAATTTATGCCATTGGCGATGTGAGTAATCATCCTAATGCATTCTACGCAACTCGACTGCGCTTAGAATCTGTGCCCAATGCAACCGAACAAGCTAAAACAGCGGCTAAAAACATCTGTGGTATTCACAGCGAGTATAATGCATTCCCATGGTTTTGGTCAGATCAATACGAAGTCAAGCTGCAAACCGCTGGACTGTCAAAAGGATATGATATGTCCGTGCTTAGAGGGGATATGAGCACCCATTCTTTTGCGCTGTTCTATCTTCAAGCAGGTAAGTTGATTGCATTGGATGCGATCAACTCACCACGAGACTTTATAAAGGCCAAACAACTCATTCCAGGTGGATTTCAAATTACACCCGAGCGAATTGAGAATATAAATAGCGACTGGTTTAGCTAGCCTTCAAGCTTATTATTAAATTTTCTTACCCGTAAGTTATGAAAGCTCACTTGATTACCGTGGTCTTGAAGTTGCAGAGGAGCGCATCCATGAGCTTTATAACTTGGAGCACCAATTCATTCGGTCTTACCCTGAACTTCAACATGGTTTTTACCAGCACCCCATTATGCTTAACAGTAACGTAAGCAGGTTTGTTCAAGGTGGAACCGTCAAATCACGGGGCAGTATAAATAATACCGTAATACTGCCATTGATCAACAGGTCGCATAACATTTACCAAGGGTATACTTTGTTTATCGATACTGGCTGCCTGGCCATTGGCATAGGTTGGGTTGTTATATGAATCTAACACTTTATTTCGTAACGCTGTTGTTGAAAAACACCACTGTTATTGCGCTGTTGACCTTTAAGCCCCGCTAAACCGAACTTCACTTTTTTGGGTCATTTTCTCTCGCTGTACCTGCTCGTCTTGAGCAAGACTATAACCATTAATGGCAGTACTCATGCCTATCAAAAGCCATAAACAGCTTGTTTTTTCTTCAACAACATTAACTTCAGCCGTCATATGAGCCAGATACGGCAACATACCTAAACACTTTGGTTGCACCTAGCTCTGAGGTGAAAAGCTAAACAATACTAATTGTTTAATCATCGAAAAGTATTGCGGCACTGCACATACGTATTCACAGTCTTGGGTCTCGGCTAAAGCCATTTTTTTATTATACGTATTGGCTTCTTCATCTAAGGATGAAAGCAAGAGTAAACACTGTTGAATTAATTTAAACGTGGTCTTTATTTGAATATTTGGAGGGTGATTTTTAGTCTTTATAGGGACTGCGAAAGTGAAGATTGTCTTTCATTAATGGTTATTAGGTCTGGTATCCTTAGGTTTTAGGGGAGCTAGTAATAAATAAAATATCCAGGCTAACCAAGAGACAAAAATAATTAGCAATACCCATGCGATCTTTTCACCTCCTTCAGTGAGATTTGATTTTGCTACTAATATTATGGGTATCAACCAAATAAAAAATAATATTATTACGATTAATAAACCAATCATTAAACACTTCCTTAATCTGAGTCTGATAAAATAATTTAAATATAACGCCTATTCTCGGCCAAATACCCTAAAATTAAAAATATTGAAATAACAGTCAAGCCTCGATATAAATTTGGCACCCACAAAATAAGCTGTTTTACATAAGGTGTGGCAAACACGACTAACAATCCGTACCCAAAAGCGCAAACCAGTACAAATACAAAAGTACGGATCACAAAATGGTAAGGGCTGATCATACGTTTAATATGTTTATTAAAAACATCACCATACACCACTAAAATAGTGGCCAAAATCGTTAAGGAAATTTCACTATAATAGGGGTGTATCCACTGGCTAAGCTGAGTTAATAGCGACTGTATCCACCCCATCTAAATAAGCTCTCCAAGTTCAGTAAACATATCCAACATTTGTTGTTCATTAAGTACCTTAATGCCTAGTTCTTCAGCTTTAGCTAACTTAGAGCCAGCTTTTTCACCTGCTACTACACAACTAGTTTTAGCAGACACACTTCCCGCTACTTTTGCACCTAAAGATTGAAGCATAGCCTTAGCGGCATTTCTGTCCATTTGTTCTAAAGTACCTGTTAGTACAAAGGTTTGCCCTGCAAGAGGTAAAGAATCCACCTCTATTTTGTCGATTTTAGGCCAGTGTATCCCTGCCACTAATAATTCGTTGATTACTTGAACATTATGTTCTTCTGCAAAAAAGTTGACGACGTGCTGAGCCACAATTGCGCCTACGTCACTTACTTCTTGTAAGCTTTCCATATCGGCATTCTTAATCATTTCTAAATCGCAGAAGTACGCAGCTAAGTTTGTCGCTGTGGCCTCGCCCACTTCTCGAATACCCAGTGAGTACATAAACTTAGCTAATGTGGTTTGTTTACATTTTTCTAGAGATTGAATTAAATTAGCCGCAGATTTTTCGCCCATCCGATCTAAATTGGAAATTTGCATAAACTCCAATCTGAAAAAATCCGCAGGGGTTTTAACTAATTTTTGGTCGACTAATTGTTCGATAATTTTATCGCCTAAGCCATCAATATCAAACGCTTTTCGGGAGGCAAAATGTTTCATTGATTCTTTAAGCTGGGCTGCACAATAAAGGCCGCCGGTACATCTTGCTACGACTTCGTCTTCAAGTTTTTCGATAGCTGAGTCGCAGATTGGACACGTTTCCGGAAACACTATGTCTCGTGCATTTTCGGGACGTTTATCAACAATCACTGACACAACTTGCGGGATCACGTCCCCTGCCCGCCTGATGATCACGGTGTCGCCTACTTTTAAACCAAGGCGTTGAATTTCATCTTGGTTATGTAACGTAGCATTAGATACGGTTACCCCCCCCACAAAAACGGGCTCTAACCTTGCCACAGGTGTGATGGCACCTGTTCGTCCCACCTGAAATTCAACATCTTGCACCACCGTCATTTCTTCCTGTGCTGGGAATTTATGGGCAATGGCCCAACGCGGCGCACGGGCAACAAAACCAAGCTGTTGTTGCAATTCAATGTTGTCAGCTTTAAACACAACACCATCAATATCGTAATTAAGTGCATCACGAATATTACCTAGATGCTGATAATAATCTAAACACGCCTCTGCACCTTGGGCGACTTGTAACTCTTTACTTAAAGGTAACCCCCAATCGCTTAACTGTTTTAATCTGGCTGAATGACTATCCGCTAATGGATATTGTTCGTTTTCGACTAAACCTAACGAATAACTAAAAAATAATAGAGGGCGCTTAGCAGTAATCCGAGAGTCCAATTGTCGTAAGCTACCTGCGGCAGCATTGCGGGGATTGGCGAACGCTTTTTTGTCATGCTCTACTTGAGTTTTATTTAGTTGAGCAAAACCATCTCGGGTCATAATCACTTCACCACGCACTTCCAAACGTTCCGGGTAATTGTCACCACGTAACGTTAATGGAATATTGCGAATAGTTCGTACGTTGGCCGTGATATTTTCACCCACACGTCCATCACCACGTGTAGCTCCGCGTACTAATTTACCGTTTTCATATAACAAGCTAACAGCTAAACCGTCTAGCTTGGGCTCGCAACTATAGCTAATTTCTGCATCGTCTTTGAGCCTGTCTTGCATCCTTTTTTCAAAGGCTAAAAATGTGTCTTTATCGAAGGCATTATCCAACGACAACATAGGCACTTCGTGAGCCACCTGTTCAAATTCAGATAGTGGCATGTCGCCTACTTTTTGGCTTGGTGAATCTTCAGTCAATAGTTGTGGATATTGTTGTTCTATTATCTGTAATGCTTGCATCTGCCTGTCGTACTCGGCATCAGGCACACTAGGATGGTCTAATACATAATATTGATAGTTAAATTCTGCAATGCTGGTTTTAAGTGAAGCGAGTTGATTAATAATCTCTTGCGAGGCAGCCATAAAGCATTCCAGTAAAATAAAGTTGAGTTATGCCCTGAATATTTATCCATGGGCAAAAGAATAGTATGGAGTTTAGTAGATCAACTTTTTAATAAACGCTGACGTTCGAATTCTCGGATTTTTTCTACGTATTGTTGCAGACTTTGCTTGGTCAATAATGAACGTCTGCCATCATATATTTGTGCTGAAAACTCATCAGCAATTTTTCGGGCTGCGTTGTGCATCATGTTAAAAACTTGATGTGGCTCACCTTCAATCGGCAAAATCATAAATAACGAAATACCACCGGTGGTAAAGTTTTCAAGGTTATCAATGTCAAAATTACCCGGTTTGAACATATTGGCTAGGCTGAACAATACAGGCCCTTTGCCATTTGAATTAACATGACGATGGAAAATATCTTGATCACCGAATTTAAAACCCAAAGTGAGTAACATCGGAAGCAACGCAGAGCCCGGAATAGGATTGTCATCTGCAGACTTAACATTTAACACTAACACTTCTTGCGGTTGCTCAGACTCAGCAGGCTTAGCTTTTAGTTCCTCTTTAGGCTCTGGTTTAGCAGTCGGTTGATCATCAAAATCGATATGCATTTGCTCTTCTGCAATTTTAGGCTCACGACGTTTTCTAATTGTCTCAGCTTTTTTTCGCTTAACCAAAGTGCGCGCTTGTTCAGATAAACTTAGTTTTTCAGCTAGAGTGGCATGCGCTTTACCCTCTGCCTTTTTGCTCTCAGCAACAAGGAGGTTTGCCTTAGTTGACTGCTCGGCTAAAGTGCTGGACACCTGTTCATTTTCATTTTCGTGCTGGGGAGCTCCTTTTTTTAATAAAAATGGGGGAGGATCTGGCGCTTGATGATGATCATTTATGCCAATGTTATGATTCGAAGTGCCAGAAAAACTCGGGGAGACCACTTTCTGTGTGTTGTTTGATGAAACCCTTTCTTGCTGTGAAATAGCCACAGTTTCTGCCGCTAACGAGCTATATTTAGAAGCATATTCAGGCTTGGGTTGTGTCACTACAGAAGCATAGATTTTGCTGGACGGGACTTTAGGCTCGACTTGAACATTAGCTGTGGGAGCTGTTTCTACTGCAGCTTTATCAGCATCAACAGCCACTTTTACATCATTAGATTTATCAGTAGACACGACTCTCACTGCCCCTATGCCTAAATCATCAAATTCATTATTAGGTGAGGTGGTGGTAGCTAGATCAGATTCAGCTTCATCATCTCCGCTATCAAATTTGATATCAGAGTCTTTGTCAGTGTAGTTGTTTCCATAATTTAACTCTTCGTCAAAACTATCAGTATCAGACTGCCAACCGGAAGGCTGATACTCTTGGTCTTTTTTATTTTTGCTAACGTTGGCCTTCTTATCACTATTTTTTCGGGAGAGCCAAATACCGTGAACAGCAAGACCAACAATCACAAAACTGCCTATTATTAACAACGACCAACGTAAACCATCTGCTTCCATTAACTTACTCGTACTTCTTTATTCTTCATTAAAAGGGGTAATGTATTTTGTGCTTAGGCTTGGGCAATTGCCACAGCTTCATCAACATCTACTGCAACCATTCGTGACACACCAGGCTCAGACATTGTAACACCGGTTAAATGTGTTGCCATTTCCATGGCTATTTTATTATGGGTAATAAAAATAAACTGTACCGTTTTTGACATTTCAGACACCAATTTACAAAATCTAACCACATTAGCATCATCCAGAGGCGCATCCACTTCATCTAACAAACAAAACGGCGCTGGATTCAATCTAAAAATTGCGAACACCAATGATAAAGCGGTCAGAGCTTTTTCACCACCAGAAAGTAAATGAATTGTGCTGTTTTTCTTACCTGGAGGTCTGGCCATGATCGTCACACCTGTTTCGAGTAAATCATCGTCAGTTAGTTCAAGATAAGCTGTGCCGCCGCCAAATACTTTAGGAAATAACAGTTTTAGGTCTTCATTTACTTGATCAAATGTTTCTTTAAAACGTGAGCGGGTTTCTTTATCAATCTTACGAATAGCTTGTTCTAAAATATCTAAAGCAGACACTAAGTCATCATTTTGGTCATCAAGATGTTGTTTTCGCTCAGCCTGCACATCATACTCTTCAACAGCTGCAAGGTTAACAGCACCTAGACTAGACACAGACGCGATAGTCTTATCTAACAGAGTTTGCCAGCTTTTTTCATCTGCGTTTTCGGGTAACGTGTCTAACACCGTTTTAAGACTTTGCTGCATTTCTTGCAATTGTTCTAATACACCGTTAGCTCTGACGCGATAACCTTCACAATCAAGTTTAATACTTTGTAATTCACTGAGCATTACCTGAATTTTATCAGTGACACCTTTTTGACTTTTTTCAGCCACAGTTAACTTTTCGTCTACAACGGCGAGTGTTTCATTAACCGTTTGTTGCTGAATATCCAAAGTGTTTTTTTGTTGTAACAACTGTTGTAACGACCCTTGTTGGTCTTCTAGGGGCATAGCTAGTTCAGCAAATTCAGCCTTTAATAAACTCAACTTTTGCTGCATGTTATTCAGCAGCTGTGCTTCCCGCTGCTGATTGGCGGTTAACCCTTGATACTGGCTTTGTACACTTTGTAAATGCAAAGCTAATTGGTGTAACTTATTTTTAGACGCTTCTAGCTGGGTGCGATTATCAGAGACTTTTTGCTGATGCTGCTCGCGGCTTAGCTCAAACTCACGTTGCTGCTCTTGAAGAATTTCTACTGCTTGTTCGAGGTCTTCTGCTTGCATCGATAACTCTTCAAGCTGCTGTTGTTCTTCTTCAGAGGTATTCTGTTGGCGCAGTAATTCTTGTGATAGGCGGGTGTTGCGGCCCATATTTTGTTGTTGCTGTTGTGCCAGTAATTGCCCTTGATTCTTTGCTTGCTGTAAATTGAGTTTCAGATGTTCAAATTGCTGTTTGTCTGTTTCTGCATTTTGATTAGCAGCAACCAGTTTATCTTCAGCCTCACTAACCGCTATATCTGCGGATAAAACATTGTTTTTCACTTGTGCAAGTTGCCCTTCAAGTTGTTTAATCTGATTAGCGCGTTTTAATAAACCAGTTTGTTGATCAGCACTTCCTACCATCATCCAGCCCTGTCCTAACCAATACCCCTGTGGAGTGACAACACTTTGATAATTCTCTAATTCGGCTAACATCCCAAGTCCTTCTTCGAGACTGTTGGCACACATGATATGGGTTAACCAGCTTGGCACACCGCTGTTGTTTAGTTTGTTGGCGATACTTTTATCAGAAATTGTGAGGCTGTGATTCTCAGTATAACTATCTTGAAACAACCAAGCAGAGCCAGACAACTCGACTAATCTGCCTTGTTCAGTATTTTTAGGCAACACAATGGCACGTTGCCATTGCTGAGTGATAGTTTCGAATGCCTCCTCCCAGCCATGTTGAATATCTAAGGTTTGCCACCAAGATTGGTTACTGAGTTGATGATTTTGAATAAATTGTTGTGAAAATGTATCCAAATCACTGGTTTGTTGTAATGCATTTAACGCGGCTAACTGAGCTTCTATGCTTTGTAACTCACCTCTTATCTGCATTTGGCTTTGGGCAGCTTGTTTTAACCTGAGTTGTGCATTTTCCTGAATAGATAAAGTTTGCTGTGCATTTTCGGTACTCTGCTGTAACTGGTCTTCGATTATCAGCATTTCTTGCTGGCACGCTTCTATTTGTGTCACTAACTCATTGTCTATGACTTCGCCTAGCTCATCTTTAAGCTCACCAATACGCTGCTGTGTGCGCATTTGCATCGACATCAAAGACTGAATTTTACTATGACAACTTTGAGCTTGTTGTTTGCGCTGATTAAATTCCAACTCTTGATTTCGCCATTGATGTTGTTGTTGGCTAAACTGCTCTTCCGCTTCAAGCAAAATACTCTGTGATTGCTCTACCTGCTCTCCTGATAATTGTTTTTCTGGCTCTGCTAAAGCAAGTTGCTCTGCTAATTCATCTATTTTTTGAAGGTTTTGCTGATGATGGGTTTCATTATCACTAACAGAAATCTGCAGGGCAGTAGATTCTTGCTCAATTTGCTGACGTCTTTGTTTAGTATGAATTTGATTCTGTTCGATGCGGGTAATATCAGTGCTTACCCTAAACACTTGTTGCTGAGTATCATTGAGCTGCTGCTTTAAATCCTGTTGCTGTTGTTTGAACTCAACAATGTCTTTTTCTTCATTGCGCTGAGTGGCTACGTAAGCTTCAATATCAGCATTTTTCTGGGCGATACTTATTTCTAAAGTATCGATTTTTTTACTCTGCTGTAACCAACGTAAAGCGGCCAATTCAGCTTTGTAGCGACGCTCACTTTGTTTAAGTTCTTTGTAACGTTTTGCGGCAGTGGCTTGACGTTGCAATTTTTCTAATTGTTGGCCTAATTCACTACGCACATCTTCTAAGCGTTCTAAGTTTTCTTTGGTATGTCGAATGCGGGTTTCGGTTTCACGGCGTCGCTCTTTGTATTTTGATACCCCAGCTGCCTCTTCAATAAAAACTCTTAATTCTTGAGGTTTAGACTCAATTAAACGAGAAATCATGCCCTGCTCGATAATTGCGTAACTGCGCGGACCTAAACCAGTCCCTAAAAATAAATCAGTCACGTCACGGCGACGACATTTAGTGTTGTTAAGTAAATAACTGGATTGCGCATCTTTGGTCACAATACGTTTAACCGACAACTCGTTGTAACCTGCATATTCACCTTGAATACGTCCAGATGAATTATCAAACACCAATTCAACGCTACACTGCGAAACCGGTTTACGCGCGGTTGAACCGTTAAAAATAACATCTGTCATGGAAGCGCCACGGAGATTTTTAGCTGAACTTTCACCCAACACCCAGCGCACAGCATCAATCACGTTGGATTTGCCACAGCCATTAGGCCCGACAACCGCAGTCATATCATCTGGAAAAGGAATAGTGGTTGGGTCAACAAAAGACTTAAACCCAGCCAACTTTATTTTTTTTAGGCGCATATAAAAATGGAGTTATTCCGAAAATTGTTATTATTTTGTGTTTCAGAGATTGAATGTACCAAAAGTCATCAAGTGTAACAATTGTCGTTTTGACCCATCGTGCTAGTTACGTATACTGCGCAACATCATTTTTAGAAAAATGGTTGTTTTTTACTCGCTTGAAACATCAATAACAACCAGCAATACAGGTGTAATATGGATTATTTTTTTCAAGGTTTTAGATTAATTACAACCAAAGGTTTGAAACGCTTTGTGTTTTTTCCGTTGGCCATTAACCTTATCTTGTTTGCTGCAGGTTTTTATTACCTATTGGGTGAAATCAGTAGCAGTATTGTTTGGTTAACCGAACTCATTCCTGATTGGAAATGGCTAAGTTGGTTAAAAGATGGCTTGAGTTATATTATTTGGCCCATCGCTGTTATCACTATTTTATTAGTATTTGCCTTAATATTCGGTACCTTGGCTAACTGGATTGCTGCTCCTTTTAACGGATTGTTAGCCGAAAAAGTAGAACAACATCTAACGGGCCAACGCATGGACGACACTGGTTTAACTGATGTATTTAAAGATATTCCCCGCACGTTAGGTCGAGAACTCTCAAAACTCACGTATTACATACCCAGAGCCATCGGCTTTTTATTGTTATTTTTTATATTGCCTGTATTCGGACAAGTATTATGGTTTTTATTCTCAGCTTGGATGATGGCAGTACAATATTGTGATTATGCCTTTGATAATCACAAAGTGTCTTTTAGAGAAATGAAACACGTATTGCAAGCCAACCGCTCACAAAGTTTTAGCTTTGGAATTACCGTCAGTGTGTTCTCGCTGATCCCCATTTTGAATTTTTTAGTGATGCCAGTAGCAGTATGTGGCGCGACGGCTTTATGGGTCGATGAGTTAAAAGAGCAAGTTTAAAATAACGTCAGTTTGTCATTAATTGTAGATAACGAAGATTGATAACGTCACTGGGACTATAGGTGTAGGTTAACTTTTAATCCCAGTGAATATTACGTTATTTAATGGCAGTTTTATGCATGTCTTATTTGCTTACTAGATGCAAACAACCAAGCAAAAAACAGCATAAACACAAGATCATTAAAACCATAGATACTATAAAAAATGCCTGCCAGAACATCAGTTGAATAGAGCGAAGATAAACTGTTATCCAACATCCACCGAGTCCAAATAATAACATAGACAAGTTTTTCAACCGCAAACACAGCGGCAAGCCACTTTATACTAGACGTTATAGTGGCTGCGCTTATGTACGCTAAGCCCCATACTACAATCATCAAAAGGCCGAAGTTAGACATCACAACGGGGTCAGCATGATTAATGGCGGTATTAGTAAACCCTAGTGAAAACAAAAGTACACCGCCAATATTCAATAGACCTGCAGCAAGCAATCCGTTTTTAACTAATTTTTGGTTCATAAATATCCTAATGATCTTAAAATAAGTAACAGCTTTAAATAATAGTCCATGATCTTTTTGTATCCCCAATAATGATTGGCTTATGATACATCTTGAATTATTTAATACCTCAGAATGGGGTTAAAGATGAGGTAATATTGATCTCAGATACAATCATTCATCCATCAATAACCTTAAAGCAGCATCATCAACGAGTGAAGTTCTCATATAAACATATCACCAGCATTATCTGTAGAAATAGATAATTAGTATCTAAATATTCATCTCAAAAGCAATCATAGGTATTAGTAAGTTCTTATTTACGACACCTCAAAAGATATGGCGTGAACATTACGCAGATTAATATTCTTTTTAGCAAGCCAAAGATCATACATACCTTGCATTATTAGCCAAGTCTCTGGGGTTCGGCCTAGCGCTTTAGACAATCTTAAAGCCATTTCTGGAGTGATACCACTTTGCCCCTTTAAAATACGGCTAAGAGTGGATGATGCCACATCTAACTCTTTAGCCAAAAAACGGCAACTATAACCAAAAGGTTCAAGGTAAGTTGATTTGATAAATTCACCGGGGTGTGGAGGGTTATACAAGTTCATTAATGCGAGTCCTCTTAGTTTAGGGCCTATTTATTTGTAAACTCAAATTACCAATATTCTTAATGGCTTAAGCGGTATCTAAAGTTATGCATGGCATTTTTATCTTTCTAAGGGGTGATTTCAGTAACTATCGTCATACCAAAGGGTAGATATTTCTGAGGTTTATAACTGTAATACACCGGAGAGCCGGGTTAATAATAGCGCGATGCGCATAACGCATCAGCTGTTAATTAATTATAGTTTTGTTAGTCGTTTACTATGAGTAACCATGGCAGCCACTGGGCGTAAATCCAATGGGGAGAATAATATAGAATCAAACTGACATCAGCTCCTTTAGGCAAAGACCGTTTAAAAACTCGGCATATAAGCGCTAAACCTTGTTGTGGGCGCTACTCATCCTGCTGAATGAGTTAATCACCAATTATTAGCGTTAGTACTGAATTCTAGTTTTGTAGTATTAAGGTGAGTCGATTATGATCATTATTTGTTTAAGGTTTTAAGCCAATACATTTAGGGTCATTTCGATACTTACATTCTTTTTACGCCTCATTAAGAAGTGTGTCGCACCCATCCACATTTTAATCGTTCCAAACGGATACTCTGCGGTTTGTTTTCTCAGAACGGGTATGCCTGGATTATCGTAGAGCTGCTGCTGCATTGCGTTGGATGTTATTAAGTGATCGGCATCAATGTTGATTTTCGTTCTTAGGTGATTGATTTTCTGAATAAAGAAGCAAGTCGTATTGGTGTAACACGGCAATCAATTATAAAAGTATGGTTAGTTGAAAGGTTGGAGCAACAAGCTGCTAACAAGTTGCTCAAATGGACATTAAACAGTTGGCTGTGCCCATTCTTAGCAAGTATAACCAACCATTTTATTGCGCTTAGCAAAGCGTTAGACCTCACTGATCATTGCTCAGAACTAGCCTTTTATGTGAAGTGCATCCTTAGCTCCTCTTCTTGCTGCGCCATGGTAAGTGCACTTCCATCTCGCGCTATTCCTTCTTGCTCTTGTTCTAAGAGTGTTAATACTTCTGCGCATCAAAAGCATGTCTGTGCAAAAGCTATGGGGCGTCTCTGGGTCAGTTTAATGATTGCAACAGCTGCAGTGTGTTGATCGGCATCTATTTCATTCGGCGGAGAAGTGTTCGCGAACATCAACTGTGCATGGGCTCAGCATTTTTAGGTCAGATTGTGGCTGGCGCATTCACTCTGTTGCCGCACAGGCTGCTTGGTCCACTTTTTTTTTTGTGCTCTATAGGGTCTAACAGAGACTATGGCTTTAATATTCCCTTTGGCGCTACTATAAGTTTATTGATGGATTTTACGTTACAAATTTCTCACTGCGTCCCTAAAAGCTATTTTGTCTACTGTCTGTTAACTGATAATCTGAACATTAACGGATATTCGTCAATTTTAAATTAACCATTGCTTAAAACGAGTCAGTCAGCTGACGCTCGTTATTTCCCAATAATTCTGACAACGGCGTTTCGGTGGGGTTAATATTGACGGTGAATTATCGCTTGCTAAAATGTCCAGAACCTTTTAATCAGAACAAAAAGTTGTTGCACATGAAACAGGACGGCTCATTGTAGACCCCGTTCAAACAATTCGGCATCGAGTATAGTTTAGAAGAAGCGCCGAGCAAAGTGACTCCCTATTAATCCTGAGCTCGGACTTGATTATCTAAAATTAATTGTGCGATGTTACCTCTTTACTTATTTTGACCGGTATTTCCAAACTGTCCCAAGCCATATCAATAGCTGGGATAGCAAAATATTTATCTTTAAGTGCCCACCTAGCGTAACGATTGTTTAGCTTTCGATAGCGAACTCTAGCTGATACTGTCAGCGGCGATCTTGCCCAGGATGGAACCACAAATTGATACTTCACAATGTCTGATTCTCCCGCTTTGATCACCCTCCTAAACGCTTCCCCCACTCGGTTAAATAAATCATGTTTCCACACTAACATACCGGCCCTATCGACTGGCATGGAGCGATAAAAATAGGCTTCTGGATCCACTTCTCCATCTATATCGATCTCACCGCTGTTATAAACAATGTCGCCAGCGGAATCGCTTACTCTAAATTCAACCCATACCTCATTAATATCTATGGTGCCCCCGGGGAAATTATGACCAACACCACTATTACTAATAATCACCTCTATTTTTGCCATTTCACCCAAATAGTAAAAGTACGGCGCCTCTTCACTATTCCTAATTGATTCGTCAATAAATTGTAAAGATTGAATGGTATCCTTGCGATGAGGTGGATCGATTTGCAACCTAATCTTGTTAGCCTGTAAAAATGCCTTAGTGGCCTCGAATTGCTTGCTGTCACCCCGCATTAATGGCAGAAAGGTATTTGCCCCCGGAAAGTGATGTGCACGCACCATGCCACTGGCATTGGCTGAAGGATCGTTGGAGCTTACTAAAGGCATATGACAATCCTGGCATCTTAGGTAACTCTCGCTGGCAAAATTTCCCGCCTGGTGCTGTGAAAATGGACTAGCCGCCCATGCCCCATACTCATCCTGCATTTTTACCCATCCCCAATCATTCATATCCTTATCCATAAACTGCGTGTGACAGGACGCGCAGACTTTGGGATCTTTAAGTATTGGGTTGCCAAGATCTCTTTTGTGTTGGCTCGGATCCATTTTTAATAATTGATCATGCAATACCTGCAATAGCGGAATTTTACTGTTAGCGAATAAATAACGGGTGGCTGGGGTAAATTCGTAACTCGCCACTCCTTTTATGTGTGGCAAGGACTGGATGCCGTGACAGCTCATACAAGAAATCCCCTGTATATTTGCCAAAGTGCCACTAATCCCCCCATGTTTTCCACCGGCTGATAATTGTCCGCTAAGGAGTGCAATTGGTGCATGACAACCTTCACAATAGCGTGATGCAGCAATGCCTTTTTTTTCAACCATTAAAGTAATATTGGTGACATAAGCGGGATCTGATGCCGCTTGCTGGTGCATAGAAGCAATCCACTGCTGACCGATTTCCTGATGACAATTGAGACACGAAAACGAATTACCGATATCTTCCTCGGCGACAAAACCCCGGTGTGAGACTTCCGTTTGGCTGGGCCGAAACGGGTGAGCTCCATAGCTGTATTCATAATTATCGACGACAGGGCCTGACGCTACAGGTACGAGTGGCGTTGGGTATAACAGGGTGGCGATAAGAACTAGTGCTTGTAGACTTACATTTATTTTCAGCAGCCATTTTCCAGACCCCTTAGTGATACTAGGAAACACCCCCAACTCTGATTTTCTGCGATGAATGGGTAGGTACTTAATATGCAGAAAAATGTGCAGGATGAGTATACTAACAAAACTGAGCGAACTAATGAGATGAACATCAAATATCCAGCCAAGTTTTTCTGACTGGCCGTAGTAGACCATATGCCAACCCGACGCCGCCGCAAAACAAAACAATAACAACAACAATAATCCACTAGACAAGACTCCAGCTCGCCTGAACCCTAAAGTCCTGCGAAAGTGAAAATAAAAGTAGGGCAAAACAAACAAGGAAAATGCGCCACCGGACAATACATGAAGTAGTAAATTCCATTGGGACCAGACACTGTGTGTGCTGACAACAAGCGCTGACAGGCCAGTTAAAATCGCCGCCAAAAGTAACATATTGACCCATTTAGCCAAGCTTCGCTCCGACAGCAGAATATCGATTTTATTCAACATGGTCACCGCAGGTATTGCAGCACTTGTGCAGTGCTCTTAGCAGGAAGAATGACTGAGGCAAACAATTTTTGAGCTCGACTGCTGGTCTTTTTTTCCAACACAGTTGCCACATATTGCACCAGTTTTTTACTCCTTGAGCTATAGGGTAGGCTATCAATAATGTCCAATATCTCATTAGTACTCAATTGCTCCTTGTAATAGTCAAAAAACTGGTTGGCGACGTAAGGATCTTTGGTTGCGGCAAGTTTTAACAAATAAATTTTATCTGCCTGCCTTATCTTATTGTCATAAATAACGCTATTTAGTTTGATCCGCAGTTCCAGTTCATCCTTGTTGTTAGCTACTGAGCCAAGATGTTGGTAATACCAGATTAGAAAAGCCAATCCAGACTTCCCGCCATTGGGCTTTAATAGCGATTTTGGTACACTTTTTAGTGATACCTTCAGGATAGATGCAAAACCTAATATTTCAATTTGGGCACTGTCTGGCACACGCCCTAGCAGTGAATAAACAAAAGTGCTTAGATCTTGTGAAGACATCAAACCCGCAAGCTCCAATGTGGAATGCTGATCAGTTTCATCATGCAAATATTTTTCTATCAAACTATTTAAAAAAAATGGAGAAAATCTGTACTTGCCCGTTAAGCCCCGCAAAATATTCTGTTGCGTGTTTAAGGACTCAAGAAGCAACAGGTTTTCAAGTAACCTAGCTTGCAGCGAATTGCTCAGTTGCAGTAGCGTTTGAAACGCTTGTTCGTGTATAAGCGGATTGGGATTATCCAGATAGACTTGGGCCATTGCATAAAACCCCTGGTTTTGACTGGCAGCCAGGGTTTTCAGGTAGTCAATTAAAATAGCTAGTGAACTATCGGTATTTACGCTTTGCGCAAGGAAGGTGTTCACCCGAAACAACCACTCAGTGGGCAGCACTATCGCCTCGCTATTTTTATACAGTTTTTGTAATGCTGCGAGATGCGATAACAGTAATCCTTGTTTAGCCCCACTACCTAGTTGCTTATCCAAGCTAAAATACGCATACACTGCAGCTTCCAGTTCATTATAATTAAGCCTAGACAAGGCAATAAATGCAGCTGCCGCAATATCCGCGGAGGTGTTTTGCTGTAATACCCTCAATATCGGTTTAACGGCTCTGGTATCGCGTATCAAGCCTAAGGCTCTGATGGTTTCAGTCACTACCGTGTTATTATTTAAGTCATTTAACAAAGCAATTAACGTTGGCACCGCACGTTTATTCTCCGCAGCAGCAAGTGCTTTTAACATACATATTTTAGTTTCATCCTGGGCTTGTGGTAATAACTTCAGCATAGGTGCCACTGTCAGTTGTTTTCGGTATACCACGGCTTCTTCTTGATCAAAGAAAAAACGTAAAGTATCAGCAACCGCACAGGCGATATTGTGATCAGTGTTTGACAAAAGCGGGATCAACCAGGAGATGCTGTACTCAAGCTCTTGTTTTTTTAGTATATTAATTGCAGTTACTGTTAGATCTGGATCTCGAAGTGCATCGAACACAACATAGTGTGGCTTAAGCTCGGCGTTTTCTGCAAACATGGCCAAAATACGTTTTTTTACCTCTAGTGTTGCTTCCAACCATAGCGCTGATAGATGAGATTGTGCGCTCAAGTCGGCATTAAGAAACAGTCGGGCCCAATTTATTAAGTCTTGTTCGCCTGCCTTCGCAAATCCAGAAACAAGGGGCGATTTTTCGAGAATAACATCCAATGGCTTAATAAGGTTCTGCTCGGGGAAAAGCTGATAGTAACGATCGCCTTGCAGGTCGCTAAAACTTAGTTCTGGCCCCTTTTCTAGCGCCAATGTCAGCTCTACAATATGATCTTCCTGACCCAAACCAAAATGTATCCGTGGATCACTTTGAGAAAAAAGGTTTTGCTTAAAAGAAAGGATTTTAGTTTGTTCAGTATTGGCGGTACGTACCCTGATTTTCGCACCCTGCCAATGTTGTCCAGCAACGACTGATATTCCCAGCCAATGTTGTTTATTGGTATTTTCGACTTCAAAAAGTTGTATGGCATCATTGTTATTGGCGACTAATAACTCTAACTGACCGTCGTTGTTTAGATCCACCGTTACCACAGCTCGGGATGACATAGCTGTAACCTTAGGATCTTCGCCGGAGAGTGCGATAAAAGAACCATCCCCAGCATTCAAATAAAATCTATTCGATTGCCTTTGGCTAACATGTTGCGAGTCCGCTTCGGGGTTACTTCCACCGGCAGCAATATAAATATCGTCGGCTCCGTCGTTGTTCATGTCAGCGGCTACAGTGCCCCAATCGCTTGCATATATGGCCTCTTTTTTCGATAGTTTAGCGACTTCAGACTGCTCGTTAAATGATTGGCTTTGCCCATCTGTATGCTGTTTTAGAAATGTATTGCGTATTCCAGCACCTTGAGTGAAATATAATTCATTGTGGCCTTCGCCAAGCAGGTCACCTATGAGCACATCCCTACTGCCCGGAATTTGTAATGCTCTGAAGGTATCCTTCGCTTCCGAAAAATTGCCTTTTTCATTATTAAGATACAGCCGATTTGCGCTATCAAAATCATTCAAAACCAATAGATCTAAATTACCGTCCTGGTTAACATCATGCCATCTGGCTCCAAGGCTGCGGCCGAGGGCGTTGCTAACAAAATAGTCTCCACTTACATCTAAAAATTGAAAATCACCCTGATTAATAAAAAGCTGATTGGCTTGGGCATCATATAAGCTTGGGTCAAAATCAATACCTTTATCAGCCACAAAGCCCTGATTTTTTTCAAGGGTTTTGGCTCCTTTTCGGTACTTAACAAAATTTGTGGCGTAAATGTCCAGTAAACCATCATTATTCACGTCTGCAAAAGTGGCCTGTGTGGCCCATTCACCCTCACTTAAAAGTGCAGTACTGTCTATTTTTTTAAACCCGCCAACACCATCATTTGAGTAAATAAAATGCCCTCCGATACCCGACACAATTAAGTCGGTATCACCATCAGCATCGAGATCAGCTGCCGCGCAGCCCATTCCCAACTGAAGATCATTAAGGCCCGAAGCCGCGCTTACATCCTTTAGAAATCTGCCCTGTTCATTTAGAAATAAGCGATTCCCTGTGATATTGTGCCACCAAGCCTGCTTACCATATTCTCGGGTAAAACCACTGCCACCAATCACAAATACATCCATCCAACCGTCCTGATTTACATCAAGAATACAAACCCCAGGACCCAGCGTCTCGACAAAAGAAGATAAATACTGAGACGATTGGCGGTGCTGGGCAACTAAGCCCCATTTCAATGAATTTTCCTTAAAAACCAAGTTTAACGAAGCATGCTCAACACTGTAATCAGTGAGCAAAAGATAGGGAGGTATTTGCAAACTCTGCTGCTGGCGATTATAAGTTGACCACCCTACCCCTAGGAACAAGAATAAGGTTAAAAACCATATTAAATATAGATATGTCTTGTTCATCCTGACTCTGTATCAACTCCCAATGTGCTAGCCAGCTGATTTTTTTAAGAACATCAGCAAAGAATAAATAACTGCTTTACTAAATTTATAGTTGCAAAACCACTAAAAGTCCTATTTCAGTTTTATTTTATCCCCTGTCTGTTTTTTTACCTCCCTTTATTTCACAATCATTATTTAAACTTATGAAAAATCGAGCTTTTACTTTTCACTCTCCTTTAGGGTGAATTTTCATTCCCATAGACAGGAACATTATGTTCACGTTTTTTACATAATTACACCGTTAACAATATTTCAGCAAAACTCTTGAGAGGAATAATCCCTACAGGTCTTATTTTTACTGGGGTAGCATGTTTTATGAATTAATTTGCGCATGTACAAATATTGAACAATACTGTAACGAAATATATATTAACAAAGGGAAATGAAGATATGTTTATTCGCAAAACTGCATACTCTAAAACTGCACACTCTATTATTCGTAGGCTTTTATTGTTAACACTTTTATCGGTCAGTTATTCAGCGAAAGCTGTGTATATTGAATACGAATTAAATCTCGTTAATGGCAATACCTACCAATATGATTACACCATATTTAACGATGATATTGCAGCCGGCATTAAATATTTCGCGATATTTTTTGATTATAATACAACGGAAAATTTGGCTGTGATGGCATCCCCCGTGTTCTGGGATAGTCTCGTATTTCCGCCAGACACCGGTCTTCCCGATGACGGATTGTTTGATTCTTTGGCTCTTGCTTCTCCTATAGATCAGGGCGATAGTCTGAGTGGGTTTTCAGTGCGTTTCGATTGGCTAAGTTCTTTAAGCCTTCCAGGATCACAAGAGTTCGAAGTTCGTGATGTTGACTCAATAGGTAATATTAACTTTGATAACGTTTTGGCAACAGGTAGCACGATTTCTAGTGTGCCAGAACCAGCAACACTGGCAATGATACTTATTGGCCTGTTGTTAATAAAAAGAAAAGTGGTCTACAGTACTAATCCGACCACTTAATAAAAATATGACGTTTTGATTGGCGTCGTCTATAACTAACAACTAATACAATAAAAAAGTAATTGAAGATGAATTTTGTTTGCAGTAAGAGTTTTAAGGAATGTTAGCAGTATCTAATTAGAGCTTGTCGTCCCAGCTGTTCGCTGTAGGGGCAAAAACATATCTACGTAACTTCCGGAAGCCGACCTTCTTGGCCTCCAACAAATAGAAAATCGAGAAATTAGGCAATATGCAGTCTGTGCTTAATGTTATTTATTTTTCATCAAAATAATGATTTTCATATATTAGCTTTTGATATCTGACTCGTTCAAACATGTATTGGAAAAGCTGCCTTTAAATAAATGATGATCACTAAACGATAATTGCTTGGGAAGAGTAAGATGCGTATTGGAAAAATATTATTATTATTGTTGGCATTTTTTACGTTCTTTGTGCATCCCGTACTTGCAGACATGCTGGTCGAGGATCTGACGCAGCTTAGTTCCAAACGGGTTAGTCGGTATGTTAGCGAATTTGAGTATATCGTTAACATTACCAACGATGGCCTTAACGCAGAAAACATTTCCTTAAGTGTGACCAGTTCACTGGCACCCACCACCATTGTCAATGGTAATATAACCTTTGCGAACTTGTCCGCTGGCGAGTCAGGCGCGAGTACCAACAGACTTATTTTCAGGCACGATCGCAGAATACCCTATGACCCAGCAGCCCTCAGTTATGCCTTTAGTTTTGATGAAATCACTGGAACAGACAACGACGGTGACGGAGTAACACTCGAATCTGGTGACTGTGATGATAACAACCCCGCTATCTACCCCGGTGCTACCGACATCCCCAACAATGGCATTGATGAAGATTGTAGCGGCGCGGATACCGTCACTGAAACTGACAACGACGGCGACGGCGTAACGTTTGAGGCCGGTGACTGTGATGATAACAACCCCGATATCTATCCCGGTGCCACTGAAATTCCCGACAATGGCATAGATGAAGATTGTAGTGGTGCAGATGCCGTAACGGTATCTGACGTAGACGGAGATGGCTTCTCTGTAAAAGGCGGAGATTGTGACGACACAAATGCCAACATAAATCCCGGTGCAACTGAGATTGCCAACAATGGTATTGATGAAGATTGCAGCGGTGAGGACCTAATCACTGACAGTGATCAAGATGGCTATACGGTTGAAGCTGGGGATTGTGATGATAACAATGCCAGTATAAATCCGGGCGCAACAGATATCCCCAATAACGGCATCGATGAAGATTGTAGCGGCGCTGATCTCATTACCGACAAAGATCAGGACGGATTTACCGTGGATGGAGGTGACTGTGATGACAACAATGCCACTATCAATCCAGACGCCCAAGAAATAGCCGATAACGGCATTGACGAGGATTGTAATGGTAGCGATCTAGTTACACCATTGGGGGACGTCGACAAAGACGAAGATGGCGTCACACCTAATGATGGAGATTGTGATGACAATAATCCCGCTATTTATCCCGGTGCCACCGACATTGCTAACAACGGCATAGATGAAGATTGTAGCGGCGCAGATACACTACTTGTGTCGGCCTTTTCGGTTAAAATCACCTCGCCACAATCTCTGGCTACCGTTGGTGCCACACCCATTCAGGTTGATGGTACGGTAGACGATGATGCGGTTATTTTAACCGTCAACGGTGTTGAAGTTACACACTCCGGAGGTCAATTTTCTATCTTTGTAGCGCTTGAAGAAGGCCTTAATACTATTCTTGCCAGAGGGAGTAAGAATTCTGAGCAGGTGACTGATAGCATTTCAATTTCACTCGATCAAACTCCGCCTTTTGTGACTATTGAATCGCACAAAGATGGTCAGGAGGTTTTTTCAGAGCAGATAACCATAACCGGTCTTATTAACGACATAGTTAGAGGTACGATAGAGCAAGCTCAGGCCAATGTAAGCGTAAATGGCAAGCCAGCATCCATATCCAACCGCAGTTATGCCGTTATAGATGTGTCTCTGAGTGAGGGTGAAAACACCATCACCGCGACCGGGGCTGATCAAGTTGGCAATGTCGGCGGTACATCCATCAAGGTGAACTATACAGTTCCACAAGGTAGACGACTTGTGTTGTTAGACGGTCAAAATCAGAGTGCCACCATCAATACAGTATTACCAACACCCTTAGCGGTACAAGTACTGGATGACAACCTAGAGCCTGTCGCCAATGAAGCTGTGGTTTTCAGAGTTACACAGGGTTCAGGCTTAGTTGGCGCAGGATCATCTGAGGAAGGCAGGGCGGTGGTAGTTGATACAAATGCTCAGGGCAATGCAGAAACCACTTTTTTGCTGGGCTCCCGTGTCGGTGTGGCCAATCATAAGATACGAGCTCAGGTTGTAGGTTACGACGACGAGTTGATATTCAACGCCAGTGGCACAGGAAAATTAGGAAATAAAATAAGCATAAACTCCGGTAATAACCAACGTGGCGCTGTTGGTCAAGTATTAGCCGAACCGTTAGTGGTGGCGATAACCGATGACGGCGCAAATGTCGTGGCTGGTGCGAGGGTCGAATTTACGGTTACCAAAGGTGAAGGTTTGCTGCAAAATGCCAGCAAAATCTATGAAACCACCACTGATAGTGATGGACGGGCAACCACTGAACTGACACTTGGTTACCTGACAGGGATTAGTGCACAACGGATCACCGCAAAGTTGCTAGACGCAGCGCCTGGTGCCTTGCTAACAGCCGGTTTTAGTGCAACTGGTTTTGTCGCTGCCGATCCGGGTGATACCCGTATCAGTGGCGTAGTGTTAGACAATCAAGACCAGCCCATTCCAGGTGTGACTATTCGTATAAAAGGAAGCAACAGAGAGGATCAAACCGATACACAAGGTCAATTTCAAATCACTCAGGCGCCGATCGGACCTGTGCATTTAATAGCCGACGGCTCAACCGCGGCTGCCGAACTCGGAGAGTTCCCCTCCCTGTCGTTTAATCTTGTTACCATTCCAGGTGTAGACAACCCGCTTCCATCACCTATATACATGGTGAAACTAGATACCCAAAACGCGGTGAATGTAGGGCCGGTAGATGTGGAATTAACTCTGGATAAATATCCCGGCTTCAAGTTAGAAGTAGCCAAAGGTTCAGTTACCTTCCCGGACGGCAGTAAAGAAGGTTTGTTGTCAGTTACTCAGGTAAACGCGAACAAAGTCCCGATGGTTCCACCTAACGGCATGCAACCACAATTTATTGTGACCATTCAGCCAACGAATACCCACTTTGATCCGCCGGCTCGTCTGACCTTACCCAATGTGGACGCCTTCCCACCCGGTGCGCAGGTGGAAATGTATTCTTATGATCACGATCTCGAAGAGTTTGTGTCTATTGGTTTGGGCACAGTCAGCGATGATGCAACCCTAGTCACATCCAATCCTGGTGTAGGGGTAATAAAAGCAGGCTGGCACTGCGGCAGTCAACCTGGTGGTGCCGGTTGTGCTCATAACTGCCCGGTTTGTCAGGACTGCGATGGTGATTGTAACTGTATTACCGCCGATAATGATCCACGAATTGATGTATGTAAAAAATGTAAAAACGGCAGCCCGATCGACAAAAAAATTGATAGCGTTAAAGTAAAATTGGCCGGTAAGAACGACGATGTGGTAGTCGCAAAAGGTAAAGCTGTGCCCTACGACGCCGATGTAACCGGTGATTGTGGTGCCTACACCTACAAGTGGGATTTTGGTGACGCTAGTAACGCTAACGGTAAATCCGGTAATCATACCTACGCAGCGCTTGGCACCTTTACCGCAAAATGTGATGTGGAATGCACTGAATGTAGCACAGCCAATGGTAGCGACAGCAAAAAGGTATACGTTACAGAAGTTAAATATGAAGAGTTAGGTAACAAATATGGCTTCGACAATAAAACCAAACCGACAGAGCCATGGAAATCAGTAAAAAATGCCGATACCGATACTGTAAAAGCGCTTATTAACCCTGCTGCCGCCGCGCCAAAAGTTAAATTTAAAAGTTCAGCCACAGGCAAGGCTACGGTCGCACCGGCCATGGCAACGGCAAGCCCACAAACGTTAACCTTTACCGGTGTTGCTAAAGGTGAAACCAGTATTGATGCCAAGGGTGATACCGCCGATTCACTGGGGAAAATGGGCGTAGCCTCATACCCAGAAAAGACCTTTACGGTATCAGTACGTGTAGTTAATGAGAAAAAGGTCGACGCTGCCGACGTTGGGTATACCAGTACAGATCTAACCGATGCAAAAATAAAGGCTCACCTAGCATTGGCCTACAAACAAGCCGTAGCCAAATGGACCTTAGTTCGCACAGCAGCCTGCTCAGTAGACTTTGATCTCAACGATGACGGTAAAATAGATGTTGAGAGCTGGACAAGTACGGAAATGGATAAGCTCATAGCAGGTTGTAAAACTGCTAATAGCTACGATATTTTCCTCGTAGATAACCCCAGCGATAATAGTTTTGGATTTATGTCTTTCGGGCAGAAATATGGATTTGTCCATGCCGATCAAACTACTTCACCGGAAAAAAGTTTCGCCCACGAGTTGGGACATGGTGCTTTTAGTTTGCCCCATCCGAAGAGCGATCCCGCATGGCCATTTACTGATGGCACCAGTGAAAAAGACAACGTGAACTTGATGAGCCAAGGAGATAGTTTAACTAAATTTCGTTTAAGGAAGAAACAATGGGACGTCATAAATCCATGAATAAGATAAATTACCTTAAATCCAAAAGTATTCTAGTTTTGATCTGTATAGGTTTATTGAATTACTTGGCGTTGGCAGAAAATGTGAGTGCGGAAAACGTAACAACAGAACTCCACTCTGCGCTACAAGATGGAATAGAACAAGGGATTAACAAGGCAAAATCACTATTATCAAATAATCCAGCCAATGTCAGGCGTAGGATTTTGACATCGTTAATGACAGAATCTGACAGACGTAAAGACAGGGACTTTGATACACGGATTACCAAGCTAATTATAGGTGAATATCTACTTAAGAAGCCAGAAACCTTACTTCTGACTTACGAGTGGCTATTACAAATGTCTTATCAAGTGCAGTCAGCTGATGTTTCAATCGGACTTCAGCCATTATTGAATAACGAACATTTAAGTAATGAAGATATTGTTTTATTGGGTGTTTTTAACGTAGTCGGATTCAGACCTATTTTGAACGACTTATATGCCACTACCCAAAAAAAAATCACCCACCCTAAACAACGAGCTAATTCAACAGCCACCTGGGTAATATTAATAATGCAGGCACGATATGGCAACCAAGAAGCCATTAAACGTGTCCTATATGAATTGGAAAATAATTACGATGACATTATTAGAGTCACTCAGAAATTTAAGGATTTAAAACTCATTCCCAGCAGAGACGTCAGGGAGTACTTATTAGGCTACTTATTCAGTGAAAAACGCCTGCCGCGAATTAAAGATAATGTTCAGGGCAGCTTATACGCATCGTATGCCGCGCAAGTACTTTCTGTGATAGATGAAAATTTTCCGATTAAAAAAGAACGCTTTAATGATGCAGATATCATCAAAGTAAGGCGGTGGTATGAGCAGAATAAAAGCTAAGTTTGACCCACAACGTCTCCGTTTTCGACGAGCAGTTGTTATACGAAGTCATGTATTTTGGCAACAAATATTGGATTATAGATTGAAGGTCTGTGAGTAAGGTTCAGACCACAAATTAGATAACTATAGGGTAATTTTACTCATGAAAGGTAAACACATCCGTAAAATGTTCTCTTCATTAACGAAGTGTTTAGTGTTATGTGCTTTTTCAGTAACCGTAAATGCTCAATTAGATGAGAACTGCATCGTTAATGTACTCAATCGCACCATTCAGGTGTCTGCTGATGGCGGTTGGTCGTTACCTAACATCCCTTCCAATCAAGGCAACATTCGAGCGCGTGTAACCTGTATCGACCCTGCAACGGGAGTGACAAGTTCAGGTCAGACCGATTTTTTCCGGATCAGTGAAAACGGTATTACCTACGTCGGTGACTTTCATTTTGACGTAACCAACACCCCCCCTAAATCCATTGATTTTGCTAATACTACCCCCGTTTTGTTAAACAGCATTGGCGCTGACTTTCAGTTGACGCTCACTGCCACCTTGAGTGATGATAGTACTCTGGACGTTACCAATGCGACCTCAGGCGTAAATTACTCAGTTACCAGTGCAACGGTAGCATCTGTCTCTAGTAATGGTTTATTCAGTGCCACAGGTAACGGTACCGCGCTTATTATTGCTCGTCTGGACGGCACCTTAACGTCAAGAGTTTTTACTGTTGCTACCACCGGTGATCTCGATGGTGATGGTTTACCAGATGACTATGAAACCCAAAACGGTTTAAATCCCAATGATCCCATAGATGCTTTAGAGGACCAGGATAAAGACGGTTTATCCACCATTGCCGAGTTTAATCTGGGAACAAACCCCAATATCGCCGATACAGATGGCGATGGCATTGAAGACGGCGAGGAGGTGATAGCGGGTTCCGATGGATTTATCTCTAATCCACTTTTAGCCGATACTGACGGTGATGGTTTATCCGATGGAATAGAAATATTGGTTGGCTCTGATCCTAACGATATAAATGACGCAAATTATACCGCCGCGTTAGTTTCCCTTAGCTCTTCACCCGCCAACATTGTACTGACATTTAACGGTATAGATAACGAAGTAAGTACCCAATTAAACATTATTGGAACACTGATTGATGGTTCTGAATTAAACCTAACTGCCTCAATAGATACCACTTACTCCTCCAGCGATTTAACTATTGTCAATTTTGGTGTAACACAGGGCGAAATATTTGGTGGCCAGGAGGGCTCTGCCGTCGTTACAGTGGAAAATAATGGACGTTCTGTACAAGTCCCCGTTACGGTCGAGACCTTTGAGCCTAAGGGTATTTCGAGTCTAACCTTCAGCGGAACAGGTGTGGATACAGATGTGCAAGGCGATTACGTTTACATAGCCGCGTCAAGTGGCGGCCTGCACATAGTTGATACAAACGACAAAGAAAATCCAACTATTGCCTCAAGCTTTAACACCACTGCAGGCGCGCTGGATGTCAAAGTACAGGGTCACACAGCATATGTGGCAGTCGGTACTGCCGGCCTAGACTTGGTTGATGTAAGTGATCCTATGCTCCCCGTCCTTCTGGCAAACATAGATACAGGGGGCAGTGCCGTTGATTTGGCCATACAAAATGGTTATGCCTTTGTCGCAACCCAAAGTGGTGGCGTTGAAATTATAGATGTCAATGATGCTACCAAGCCCATCAGTACCGCCCTTATTGAAGGTATTGGCAGTATTGTAGGGGTAGATGTTAGCTCTGATCGCCTAGTGATGGCATCAAGTACTACCTTATATATCTATGACATATCAGACATTAACTCACCAATCCGCCTAGGTAGCCTCAACATTGGTAATATTCGAGCGGTTGTAACCGATGGTGAGTATGCTTACCTTGCCGCTTACACCAGTGGTTACAAGGTCGTTAACATTACCGACCCTATGGTGCCTGTTTTAGTAGGGGGCCAAGCGAATTTTTATCCTAGTGATGTAGAACTAACCAATGGTTTTGCCTTTTTCTCGGACATACTGTTCGTCAACGCCGTACCCTTTGTTAACCTGTCAGACCGTGAACAACCGATCTATCAAGGGGCAATCGATATCCGTCAATTTGGCGACAGGGACGCAACCGGGCTGTCACTGGATTCAAGCTATGTTTATTCCACCGGCAGTAACCGTTTATATATCTCCCAATATCGCCTGATTAATGACAATCAAGGTATAGCACCCCAAGTAGCGATTGATTACCCACTGGATAATGCAGTAGTAGTTGAAGGGCGACGTTTCATTGCTCGCGCCACAGCCACTGATGATATTGCGGTTCAAGCGGTCAACTTTATGCTTGACGGTGCCGTCATATTTTCCGATACCACCGCCCCTTATGAAGTACCGGTAACGGTCACCGGCGCAACAGAAACCGTTGAACTTAGCGCTAGTGCGGTTGACTTGGGTAATAACTCATCTCAAGCAATAGTGACGCTCCGGGTAGAACCCGACACCGATGGAGATGGCTTAGGCGACGGTGAGGAGGTTGACCGTTATGCGACTGATCCCTTACTCGCCGATACGGATGAAGATGGTTTAAATGATGGAGAGGAAGTGGCTATTGGCTCCAATCCACTAGTCAAAGATACTGATAGTGACGGCATAGAAGATAAAACGGAGGTAGACGCAGGAACCGATCCTACCAACCCTGATATAACGCCACCTACCGTACTCACAACCGATCCGGTTTCAGAAAGTACCGATATCGCCGAAAACACCTCGGTCAGTGTAGTTTTCAGTGAACCGCTACGAAGTAAATCAGTCAACGAAGGCTCGCTGATTTTGCTGGCTGACTCAGGTGGCACTTTCGAAATACCCGGGATTTTGAGACTCGTCTCAAACAATACCGAGTTGTTATTTACTCCGAATAGTCTGTTGCCAGACTTCACCACTCATACCATACAAATTAGTGGGGTTAGAGACGAAGCAGGCAACCCAATCGTTGATTTCGAGGCCAGTTTTGTAACCGGCAACTTCGTAGATACAGTGCGACCTACTGTAATAGATTCGAATCCGGTAGCAAACGCCACAAATGTGCCGGTAAATATCCAACCTATTGCGCTGTTATCTGAACCGATCGATCCTGATACTGTTTCACCCACTAGCTTCTATCTGCAAGATACTTTGTTAAACCAAAGAGTCGAGGGCGTCATCGTCTTAGCTGATGACAAATCGTCTTTGACTTTCGTGCCAAATACTCAGTTGCTGGTGGGCAGACGATATTATATGTATCTGACCTCTGGCATAAAAGATCTGTTCGGCAATACCTTGCCAGCCACTATTAAATACTTTACTACTGGGTTCAGTCCGGACATACAAGCACCACAGATAAGTCATACCACAATATTTGATGGACAAGACAATGTTCCTACCAATGTTCGTCTGAAGATTAGTTTTTCAGAAGCTATAAATCCGTTGTCGATGCAAAATATTCGCCTGGTAGACAATATCGGTGAGCCTGTATTTGTAAACCGCTCGCTTAGTAGCAACAGAATGACCGTTACTCTGCAACCTGGCAGTCCTTTGCAGGGTAATACGAGTTATCAATTACAAATAGACTCCATTGAAGATTTGGCCGGAAATTTAACACCAAGCTCAATTTTCATAGACTTTACAACAGCTATTGGCGCGGATACGACTGCAGGCACCCTAATATCCCGCAACATACCTAATGGTGCGACAAACATACCGCGAGATGCTGAATTTGAGGTGACTCTTAGTGAACGGCTCGATCCAGCATCAGTGCAACTGGGCACCAACTCATTCCGTTTGTATGACACGACAA
>Ga0307488_10000275_pt1 | contig 41010 bp, 42 predicted proteins | sample SB02metaG_FD_202248 | JGI IMG/M metagenome (GOLD analysis project Ga0307488, IMG submission 202248) | Sea-ice brine microbial communities from Beaufort Sea near Barrow, Alaska, United States - SB 0.2 | ecosystem: Environmental > Aquatic > Marine > Coastal | place: USA: Alaska | collected... | reverse complement strand
AGAGCCCATACATAGCAGTTACCCCCCGCGGTTTCCTCCATGAGAGATTATCCGTCGCCTGTCCGCAGGCACTGTGTTGTGAGCCATTTGTTTGAATGACAGGCAACTGATAACCTAAATCAAAACGGTCCTATTAATATTAAATCCAACTCAACTTAGAAGCCACACATATCTTAAATAGGACTTGACCTAGACCAATAAACATTCTAGATGATTGGAAACTTGTATGAAAATGACACCTATGATAGAAACCTTTGTGATGCACTTTGGTGAAATGGGCAGTCGTTGGGGGTTTAACCGAACTGTAGGGCAAATGTATGCCTTATTGGTAATCACCAAAGATCCTATTAGTGCAAATAAAATTGCCGAGGCGCTGAGTATTTCTTGCGGTAATGTGAGTATGGGGTTGAAGAAATTGCAGTCCTGGCAGTTAATACAACTGCAGCATAAACTTGCGGACAGAAAAGATTACTTTCAAACTAATGGCAGTATTTGGGATATGGCGAATCGTGTGTTTGAAGAGCGTCGTAAACGGGAAATGGATCCAACATTATCTTTTTTAAGAACTATTCTGCTTGATACCCCAGTTAATGATCAAGAACAACACGCACAAGATAAACTCAAAGAAGTGCATGACCTACTTGAAGGCATTACTAAGTGGTCGAGCGAGTTGCAGCGATTAAGCCCAGAAAAACTCGATACTCTGATGAAGTTAGGCTCAGGTGTTGGGAAAGTATTGGATATGAAAGATAAATTACTTAAACGAACCAACGAATAACCCCCTCCACAGACTACAAGCTAAGCATTAGCTAATAACAAATAACAAACTTTCTCACATATAAATAGAGGTGTCCCGTGGCTGACGTCTTCCTGTTGTCTCGCTTACAATTTGCGACCAACATCAGTTTTCATATTTTATTTCCCAGTATTACCATCGCTTTGGGCTGGTTCTTATTCTATTTCAAATTACGTTTTAATATCAGCGGGCATTCTGTGTGGATGCGTATCTACCGTTTTTGGGTAAAAGTGTTTGCGCTTAGTTTTGCGCTAGGTGTGGTCAGTGGCATTACCATGTCATTCCAATTTGGTACCAATTGGCCAGGATATATCGAGACGGTGGGTAATATTGCAGGGCCACTTTTAGGGTATGAAGTACTCACTGCTTTCTTTTTAGAGGCCACGTTTTTAGGGGTGATGTTATTTGGCATTCAACACGTACCGAGTTGGTGCATACCCTATCGACGTTATTGGTGGCAGTAGGTACAACCATTTCAACGTTTTGGATTATCGCGCTCAATTCTTGGATGCAAACCCCAACAGGGTTCGAAATGCGTGACGGTGTGGCACATGCATTAGATTGGTGGACTATTATTTTTAACCCTTCTTTTCCTTACCGTTTGACCCATGTGTTATTAGCGTCTGGTCTAACGGCATCATCTTTAATCGCAGGTATCTCTGCCTACCGAATTGTCAGGGGAGACAATAAAAAAGCGCCACGATTAGCGCTAAAAACAGCTGTTTTTGTTGCAGCACTACTCGTGCCTTTGCAAATATTTGTCGGTGACTTACATGGTCTAAATACCTTGGAACATCAACCACAAAAAATAGCGGCAATGGAAGGTATATGGGAAACACAAAAAGCGGTTCCAATGTTGATGTTTGCGGTACCTGATGAAGAAAATCGCACTAACCATTTTGAATTAGCGATCCCCAACCTCACTAGCATCATTTTAACGCACGACCCCGGTGGAGAGGTACAAGGCCTAAATGATTTTATTGGTGAACATCCACCTATGGCACCTGTGTTTTATGGATTTCGTATTATGGTGGGTATTGGCATGTTAATGCTGGTCATTGCATGGCTCACCAGCTTCAAATTAATCCGTAACAAACACCTAAGCAAAAGTATTTTATATAGCCTGATAGGTATGACCTTTTCTGGTTCGATAGCGACGTTGGCGGGTTGGTATGTCACAGAAATTGGCCGTCAACCTTATCTAGTATCAGGCCTGCTAAAAACCTCAGATGCGGTTACTGATATAGCACCAGAAAACGTGATGTTTACCTTTATTTTGTATCTATCTGTGTATGTTGCTCTGTTAATTACTTATTTGCACACTCTATTTTTAATGGCTCGAAGAGCAGTAGAAATAGAAGAAATCCAACCTGAAGAAAGGCTTCAACAAAACAAATTTCACAAACCGAATATAACGGATGGAGCAACATTATGATTACAGACGCTAACTTACCCATTTTTTTTGCTGGGTTAATGGCTATATCTATCATCGTTTACGCCATTTTAGACGGCTACGATCTAGGTGTAGGCATATTGTTACCACTTAACAATGATAAACAGGCAGACCAAATGACCGCCTCTATAGGCCCATTCTGGGATGCCAATGAGACATGGTTGGTATTGGCTGTGGGCCTGTTACTCATCGCTTTTCCCAGTGCCCATAACGTGATTTTAAAGGCGCTATATATACCCTCTGCCATCATGTTGGTTGGTTTGTATTAAGGGGCGTTGCCTTTGACTTTAGGGCCAAGGTTGCACAAGTCAACAAACACCGTTGGAACCAAATATTCACATTAGGTTCTTGTATTGCCGCCGCCAGCCGGGATATATGTTGGGTAGCTTTGTGATGGGTTTTGAAGAATCGTTTATGACTTGTGCATTTGCCACATTAAGTGCATTAGGCGTCACTTGCGCCTATGCATTAATTGGCAGTACATGGTTGATTTTAAAAACTTCTGATGACTTACAATTACGGGCTATACAACGGGCCAAGTTAACGGGGAAAATCAGTTTTGTAGGCATATTAGTAGTGTGTATTGCAAATCCACTGATCAATCAACTTGTATTCGAGCGCTGGACAACCCCACCTTTCGCCTATTTTATGGCGATTGTGCCATTTGTGAGTTTTACCTTGTTATTTATTGGTAATTTAGTGCTAAAGCAATTACCCCTCAAGGATGACAGTGGTTGTTGGCTACCCTTTCTGATCACTGTGGTGGTCTATATATTTTGTTTTTGTGGGCTCGTTTTTAGTTTCTACCCATATGTCGTGCCAAGCGAGTTAACTATTTGGGATGCAGCCAGCGCGCCTGAATCACTGCGCTTTATTTTGTATGGAGCGTTAATAGTCATCCCCTGTATTTTGGCTTACACAGTGTTTTCGTATCGTGTGTTTTGGGGAAAAGTCGAAGACTTGCGTTACTACTAGGCCTAGTTAGCATATCAATGTAAGCCCCTAATATTTTTCTAGGTGTTTAGGTAGATGATAGCCACTAAGGAACTAATTATCTAAGGTATGTGCATGTAAAGGAAAATATCGTTGTTTGGTTCTTCATTGGTTTGTTAACTGTGGATCTAATCTATCCCATCTTTTATGGCACTTTATTATCCATGATGCTGGCCTTGAACATAAAAAAGTTCTCTGTCCCATTCTCTAGAAAAATTATTTTTATACCTTATGTTGTCGTACTTTTTGAATTAACTGAAAACTCTTTCTTTGTTTTCCTGCTAAGTGCTTACCCTACTCAATATATTGTCATTGCAGATATTGCTGGGTTTGTCACAGCCACCAAGTGGAGTGGCTTTGCCATCATAATGATGATGTTAATCTATTTAGTGACTTACGGAATAATTAACAGAAAAATATTAACAACCACTCCTCATTTTCAAATGCCGTTCGAGTTGAACAATTAACTCACCCCACAATTATGAGCCCAAGTAATCTGTCATAAAGCTGTCACCTGCGCTTCATATAAGTGTCACCACTCTTTCATATCATGCTACCCAGTATCACATACCATTAAGGAAGTTAGAGATGAAAAACATTGTAAAATTATATACTAAGGTCACGTTGGCTTTAGCCGTCAGTTTATCACTAACAGGTTGTTTTTTAGAAGGTGATGATGGAGAAGTAGGCGCAATCGGAACCCAAGGAATAGCAGGTACTGATGGCGCAGGCGGCACAGATGGTGCAAATGGGATAGATGCCAATGCATCAATTACTCTGGATCTTGTTGGTCGTATTCAACTCAACTCAGATGATCCAGAAGGTGCCGCCGAAATTGTTCAGTTTCACAGTGCGTCTAGTACCATTTACGCGATAAATAGTGCCGCAGATGAACCAACCATCGAAATAATTGATGCATCGACCTTAACAACTGATGTATTGGCAAATCCCCTTTCCAGTGAAAACCTAACCTCTATCGCATTAGTCTTGCCCACAGAGCAGAACTCAGTGCAATTATCAGGCCCCACAAGTGTTGCAGTATCTGGAAACTGGATGGCTGTAGCCATGCCGGCAGCCGATAAAGCAACCAATGGCATGGTATTGTTTTATAACGGACTTGATACGTCATCCCCAACTTTCGTAAAAGCGGTAGAAGTAGGCAACTTACCCGATATGGTCACTTTCACACCGGATGCCAGCAAAGTATTGACTGCCAATGAAGGTGAGCCTAGTGGTGACTACAATATTGATCCAGAGGGTTCGATATCAGTTATCACGATTGTAGATAACACACCAAGCGACACATCAACCAATATCAGCTTCTCTGAATTTAATGGCAAACAAGCTGAGTTGGAATTACAAGGCATGCACTTCCCTAATCCATCTGGTCGTATTATTAACGGCACATTGATCAGTACAACAGTGGCGCAAGATTTAGAGCCAGAATACATCACCACTACTAATGAAGTTGCTTACGTAACACTGCAGGAAAACAACGGTTTAGCCATTGTTGATTTAAGTGACAACAGTGTGAAAGTGATTGGCCTTGGCTTTAAAAATTGGAGTGCGTTTCAGATAGATGGCATGGAAGATGGTACTGTGAGTTTTGGTCAATATGACAACCTGTACGGTATGTATATGCCTGACACCATCGCATCATTTCAATGGAAAGACGCCAACTTTTTAGTGACGGCAAATGAAGGTGACGCGAGGGAGTACTTCTTCGATACGTTAAATGCTGACGGCGTACAAGATGAAGACTTATGTAATGCTGCTGGTGGCCAAGACTTTGATGTGGATGATGGTTGTTTATCTTATACCGAAGAAACGCAAGGGCGTCGATTGGATTATGCGCCAGGTTCAAATTTAGAAACTATAGCCGGTGACGATCCAAGAGACTTTGACTTCACTGCCTATCCATTAGGGCGCTTAACAGTGACCGATGTATTAGGTGACAGTGACAATGATGGTTTATATGAAGCGCTTTATGCCTACGGTGCTCGTTCATTCACTATCTGGGACACTAATGGCCAAGTGGTCTTTGATTCAGGCGATGATTTTGAACGCATTACCGCTTCTATCCATGGCAATGCCTTCAATAATAACAACGATGAAAATGAGGGTGATTCGCGCTCTGCCAACAAAGGTCCTGAGCCCGAAGCGTTAACCGTTGGCCAAGTTGGGGACAAAACCTATGCCTTTATCGGTATGGAGCGTTTGGGTGGCATTTTTGTTTACGATGTGACCAACCCTTACGGCGCTAAGTTTGTCGACTATGTGATTAATCGTGACCTTACAGAAGGCGGTGACTTAATCGGTGACAGCGCCCCTGAAGGCATGGCGTTTGTTGATGCAATCAAAAGCCCAACAGGTCATGCTTTGGTCATTATTGGTAATGAAGTTAGCGGCACAGTGTCGGTTTGGCAGGTTACTGAAAAATAGAAATATTAAGCCACAGAGGCCGACGGATACTTCGGTCTCAGAAAAAAGATAAAAAAACTAAAGGTTTATCTTTATCTCTATTCCTATGAATCTAGGTGTTCTCTGTGGTGGTCATATTTTTTGCTTCAATCACGCTGCTCGAAGCAGCTTTTATTCTGCGTATTTGTCTTTCATCAAATAGGCAAAAGCGGTGTTGAAGGCGACTTCTTGAAACATCTTTAAACCTGTGTCGGGCATAGGCACCAGCACGGGATTGCGCTTTAATGATTCTTTAATAGCTGTGGGAGACAAAACTACGACTTCAACATCATCTAGTAACTCTAACGCCGCTTCTAATTTAAAACCTATGGCACCACCAGCAAACTTACCTTTCATAGGGCGCTGTCGAATGACAATGTGGTCAATTTTGTAATCTTGTACTAATTGTGCAAAGGTTTTTTGAAAATAACGTAAGTCTTTCGCTATTGCGTTTTTAGGCAGTGAGAGTTTGCGCGTATGGCAATCAGGAATTTGGAATACCTCCTCAGCCAAAGATAACAAACAAATATTTGCATCATTACCACTTAATTCAACACCGATTACCCGCATAACTCTTTACCTTTACTTTTGATTTTAACTTGAATAGTGTGGATTATAACTTAATTCCTAAAAATGAGTGATACCAATACATCAATAAAACGATGTTGAGTGAAATGCTACTTTATACCAACATACACCTGCCATAAATTACTAATTCAAAGGTTCAATATGTTAACTCTGTATGGTTTCGACGTCAGTAACTACTTCAATATGATTAAACTAGCCTTGGCCGTAAAAGGTATTGAATATAAAACAGTCACTCTTTACCCCAATCAGTCGGCTGAATATCTCAGCAAAAGTCCAATGGGTAAAGTACCGGCTTTAGAAACTGAGCAAGGTGTGTTGACTGAAACCAATGTCATCCTTGAATATATTGACGACACCTATCCAGATAAACCTTTGTATCCTGGTAATACGTTTGAAAAAGCAAAAATTAGAGAATTAGTTAAAATGGCAGAGTTGTATTTGGAGTTGCCCGCTAGGCGTTGCCACCCTGAAGTGTTTTTTGGACAACAGGTCGACGAACTGACTAAAAAAGAAGCCAAACGTGCCTTATGTAAAGGTATCGAAGGCTTGGCCCGCTGCGCCCAATTCAGTCCTTATTTGGCAGGCGAGCAGCTAACGGCTGCAGACATAGTATTCCTATATAGTGCTGATTTAGCTTCAGTGGTGGCTGGCAAGTTGTTTGATCTGGATTTACTTGACATGGCGCCGGGTGCTAAACAACTTATGACTTTATTAAATCAGCGAGAAGACGTAATGAAGATCGCCAAAGATAGAAAAATTGGCAATATAGAATTCAAAAAATATATTGCGAGTCTGACTTAAAGACTGCAATAAGTGATCGCTTAATAAATTATTGGCGTAAGATTGGGTTAGCCATTTTAATGTTTTTTAGGGAATAAAAAATGAGTCTAACCGCACACGCTGAATTCAGTTGTCCATATTGTATGGTCAAAAACGATCTTGAGATTGATGAAGAAAATGACTTAAATCAGCAACAAATAGTGGATTGTCAAATTTGTTGTTCGCCTATTGAGCTCTTTGTAACAGCAGATATTCAAGGCGAATTCAATATTGTCGCTACAACTGATAGTGAATAAAAAGCCAATAGGTCCCTGAATGATAGATGTATTTAATGCCACGCCATCCTTACAAGTAAAAATTCAACAGGCAGTAGATGAAAGGTCTTTGTTGCAGTTGGTGGTCAAACATATCCGTAGTTATGAATTTTCTACGAAAGTAGATATCGAGGAGATAGACCTAGCATTTGCTGCCTCTGGAGGCATGACTCACTGGGTTAATAGCGACAACCTAAAAATCAAATGCGATCCTATACCAAATAGGCAGACTACCTTTGGTGATATTTTAATTGAACAACCCCAAGGTTATGTCAACCTCGCCACACCGGCAGGTTTTATCCCATTAGTCGATGTGGTCTATTCACTGGGTCAACTTAGCTTAAAACAAATTAACTAACCCCATTATTTAACACAGCCAATACCACTAGCAAATTGCCGTTTATGTTAACTTGGTGATAACCTAAGAGCGTTTATCTTTCTATGAGTCAAAATCATAATTATGATCAAGGTATCTCGCAATACAATCAGATGGCTTACGATAGCGATTATGAGCGTCCATCTCCCCAGCTTTGCACAGCAGTTATCCTTTGATAAATCCAAACAAAATAAGGAAATGCAGTTCAATTACACTTGGTCTAATCATCAAGAACAAACAACTGACCTGACATTCTCATTGCCGTTGCGTCAATTAAATACGCAAAATCATAAAAAATTCATTCCTGGCATAGCCCAGCAATATGTCTATATAGAAATGCATAAAGCGGCGCGTAAAATTGATCCCAAAGAAGCTCGAGTGCAGATCCAGCATCGAGGGCAAGATATTCATATACAAGTCACCAGCAGATCAAACAATCTCTTAGATAAGTGGCAGCGATCAATGAACCAAAGTCAGGAAAAAGCCCTGGACCAATATCTTAAAGATAATTATTACAGTCACTTTCGTTCTTATTTGGGTCAAAAAGCCATAAAACCTGATCATTTACGTTACATTTCTGAAAACACAGCGGCTCTGTTGCCTATAGCCCAAGCCGTGTATGACAAATTACCCACCAATAGTGAAACCCGTGCTTATGTCAATTTAGTGCTCAGCTGGGTACAAAGCATCCCCTACAATGAATTAAAGAATCGCTTAACGTCTAACGGTGCAGGTTATTTACCGCCACTATCTGTGGTAGCCAATAACCAAGGAGACTGCGATAGCAAAACAGTATTGATGGCAAGCTTAGTGCGGTCGCTATTACCCGATGTGAAAATGACCATGGTGTTTTTACCCAACCATGCATTATTAGGCATCGTTCTGCCCTTTAGAACCCACGAGCAAACCCTAGATATAGACGGCATTGACTATTTGCTAATGGAACCAACAGGCCCTGCAAAAATTCCCCTAGGCGAGATTGCCAATCAAAGCGCCCGGCATATTGCGGGTAATATGTATAGCCTTGAGGAAGTGCTTTAGCTAGCCAAAAAGTAGGTACAGACCACAGACTAATAAAGCTATTTACCCGTGGTGGCTAACCTCGCTTATTGATCTACAATTGCTCTTCGGCAAATTCTGCCAATCTGCTGCGCACGACACCGTCTAAATTAATGGTGGCACTGCCAGAAAAATTCTTGAATTTCTCAACTATATAGGTTAATCCCGAGGTGACTGCAGACAGGTAATTACTATCAATTTGAGCCAAATTACCACTACAAATTAACTTAGTGCCTTCACCACAACGGGTAATGATGGTTTTTAATTGAGAAGCCGTTAAGTTTTGTGATTCATCTAAAATGACAATAGCGTTTTGTATACTACGACCACGCATAAAATTCACGGACTTAAACTGAATATTGGCTTTTTCCATAATGTAACTCATAGAGCCTTTTACATTTTCATCATTTTTATGTAGCACTTCTAGGCTGTCGGTAATGGCGGCAAGCCAAGGCGCCATTTTTTCTTCTTCGGTACCAGGTAAAAAACCGATAGACTCTGCAATTTCAGGGGTACTTCTAGTCACTATAATTTTGTCGTACATGTTTTTTTCTACGACCATTTCAAGTGCTGCTGCCAAAGCCAATAGGGTTTTACCACTTCCAGCTGGTCCAGTGAGGATCACTAAATCAACATGTGGATCGAGTAGGGCGTGTAAGCCCATCGCTTGACCAATATTTTTTGGTGAAATCCCCCAGGCTTTGCGCCCCAGGAGTCTTTCGTAGCCTAGGTCTAACACCTCTAAATGTTCACTACTAACAGACTCAACTAAACCCGCAAAGTGCTGGCTTTCATCCAATAAAAACTCATTGACATAGGCATCTGGTAACATTTTACGTTCAATAGTATGAATAGTGTCTCGGCCTTCTGTACGACTATCCACCGACTTAACTTCATCCCAAAAATTACCAGAAAACTGATGATAACCCTTAGACAAATATTTGATGTCAGTGACCATCTGATCGGTTCGGTAATCCTCAACATGAGCCAAACCAGCACCCTTGGCTTTTAAGCGCATATTGATGTCTTTGGTGACCAATACCACTTGTTTAATATGTTGAGATTTTTGTAAAAACAGCGCGCTATTAATAATACGATTATCATTTTCGTTACTGGTGAACACTTGTTGCGAAACAGGCATGCCCTGATCAACAAAAATCGAAAGACTGCCTGTAGGTGCAGACTCTCCAGCACCCATGCCTTGCATTGACACACCCTGCATCAAATCTTCAGGTGTGGCGTCGTGAAGTAAATTTTCCATTGCCCGAATAGACACACGGGCGTCTCTGGCAACATCTTTTTTACTGTCTTTGATGTAATCCAGCTCTTCAAGTACTGTCATGGGGACAACAACGTCGTTTTCTTTGAAGGATAAAAAAGCGAGGGGTTCATGAAGGAGAATATTAGTATCTAATACGTAAATTTTTGAACTTAGTGCTTTTTTTCTGGGCATCCGGCGCTCCTTTAGGACTTAGATAAAGTGCCTACCAGTTAAATCATATTTTTTGATCTGCGAAGGTGCAACGAGTAAACACTTGCGCTCAAAACATACTTAACTACAGGCTTACCTTTGTACAATAAAACACTTTCTCTAGACATTCATCTACTTTTAGATTGTAAATATTAAATTTTTGCTACAATACGACCCGTCGCACGGCAAGCATCAAAATTAGTAATTCAATAGGTGAGGACAGAACAATGGCTAAGCAACAATTTTTTGCCTTAGGGCAACGCTGGCTCAGTGATACAGAGACTGATTTAGGTCTGGGAACCATAATACAAATTGAGTCACGCTCAGTCACAGTATTATTTCCAGCCACGGGTGAAAGCCGAGTTTATGCTGCCCAGACGGCCCCTTTAACCCGAATAGAGTTTGTCATTGGCGATAGGGTGAAAAGTCACGAAGGCTGGGAGTTGCTTGTTGAGCAAGTACAGGAAAAAAATAACCAACTTACCTATATTGGACAGCGAGTTGATAACAACGATGCTGTTGTTCTAAAAGAAACCTTTATCGATCACCACTTCCAACTTAATCAGCCAGAACAGCGATTATTAAATGGCCAGTTCGACGACCCTAAGTGGTTTGATTTACGTGAACAATGCCTATCTCATCAATTTGAACATAACATCTCACCGTTACTTGGCTTTGTTGGCGCGAGAGTCGATCTTATTCCCCACCAATTACACATTGCATCTGAAGTAGGTAGGCGCCATGCGCCCAGAGTATTACTGGCTGACGAAGTAGGTCTGGGCAAAACCATTGAAGCCGCATTCATTATCCACCAGCAGTTGTTGACAGCCAGAGCTCAACGGGTGTTGATTGTTGTGCCTTCTAGTTTGGTACACCAATGGTTAGTAGAAATGTTACGCAAAGTAAACTTGCCTTTTTCGGTGTTTGATGAAGAACGCTGTGAAGCCATGTCTGAAGACGCTGGCAATCCATTTGAAGCAGAACAACTTATCATATGTAGCCTTGACTTTTTAACCCACAATAGTCGTTATTATCAACAAGCGCTTGAAGCTGAGTGGGACTTGATGGTGGTGGATGAAGCGCATCATTTAATTTGGTCACAAGGTCAGCCTTCTCAGCAATATCAAGTTATCGAAGGCCTAGCAAATGTCACTAAAGGTGTCTTGCTGCTCACTGCCACACCCGACCAACTTGGCCATGAAAGCCACTTTGCTAGACTCAGGCTACTCGACCCTGCTCGTTTTCATGACTATCAAAGTTTTGTAGCTGAGGAAAAACAATATAGCCAATTGGCGACTGCCATAGGCCCATTGCTCAGCGGTGCGCAACTGAGCGACGATAATATTCAGGCTATCAGTCAATTTGCAGCCCCTGAGATGTTAAAAGGCATCAATACATCTGACTCAAAAACTAAAACCAAACTGCTGCACACTTTATTAGACCAGCATGGTACAGGACGATTGTTGTTTAGAAACAGTCGGGCCGGCGTGAGTGGCTTTCCAAAAAGACAATTGTATGCCTACTCATTAGTTCAACCCATCGAATATTCTTTGTTACAGTCAGAAGATCCAAGCAACTTACAGTTACAGCTAACCCCGGAAAGACATCCAGACGTGGTGAATACTTGGGTTAATTTCGACCCTAGGGTTGCATGGTTTATTGCTCAGTTACAATCATTAAAGGGCGAAAAAGTCCTGACAATTTGTGCAAATGCCAGCACTGCACTGCAGTTATCGGAAGCGTTGCGAGTTAAAGCGGGCACGCGTTCAACTGTCTTCCATGAAGGCATGGGCATTGTTGAGCGGGACAGAGCAGCTAATTATTTTGCCCAGTCGGAAGATGGCGCCCAAGTGCTAATTTGTAGTGAGATAGGCAGTGAAGGGCGTAATTTCCAATTTGCACACCACCTAATATTGTTTGATTTACCTTTAGTACCTGACCTTTTAGAGCAACGCATAGGTCGTCTTGACCGCATTGGGCAGAAGCACGATGTGTGTATCCATGTGCCTTATTTTGATATGAGTGCACAGCAGGTGTTGCTCGATTGGTATCACCAAGGATTAGGCGCATTCGAACATACCTGCCCCACGGGTATGACAGTGTATGAAGAGACCCAAGAAATGTTACATGCCTGTATTCAAGCACCTACAGATATTTCTAAGTCAGAACAACTGATTAATCAAACAGCTAGCCTGCACCATGAGCTCAAGTTAAAACTTGAACAGGGTAGAGATAAGTTGCTAGAACTCAATTCATCTGGTCAAGGCCGAATCGATATCTTTTTAGAACAAATTTTGCAGGCAGAACAGTCACCTAAGCTCGAACTGTTTATGACTCGCCTGTTTGATGCTATTGGTTTGCTTCAAGAAGATCATGACGAAAGCTGTTATGTATTGCGCCCTACAGAAACCATGATCAGCCCGCTACCAGGTTTGGACGAAGAAGGTATGACCATTACCTATGAGCGCACCACTGCAACGTTATTGGAGCATGTCACTTTCCTAAGTTGGGATCACCCAATGATTCAGCATGCTATGGATATGTTGACCACAGACGTCATAGGCAAAAGCTCGATCGCGTTTTGTCGGGATAAAAGCAAGCCTGCCGGTGCGTATTGGTTAGAATGCCTATTTGTTCTCTCAGCAAAAGCGGCACATGGTCTACAATTGTCACGTTTTTTACCACCAACACCGGTTAAAATCTGTATAGATGCCAATTCACAATCGATAGACAAACAATTTATTCAATTAGAAGCTGTGCTACCAAAAATGGGTAATCAACTTATGAGTGCACTCAAATCTCAAGTGGAAAAGTGCTTAGACAATGCCCAACAGGAAGCCGAGAAAAAAGCCGAATGGGTAAAAACAGAACGAATAAGTCAGATGCAAGAATTGTTAGGAGGTGAATTAACCAGATTACAACGTTTACAGCAAGTAAACCCCGCCATTCGTGATGAGGAAATTGAACATGTGGCTAATCAGATCAATAGCCTTGTAAAAATTATGGGCGAAGCGAGACTCAATCTCGAAGCAGTCAGGCTGATTGTGAATAATCCGCAGTAGGCACAATGACATATGGGAATTTTTCACTACAGCCCGTCCATGGAACTTATCTGGATAATCGTTTCTCAGGATGATGCTATATTCGTGTTCAATAAACCTAGCGGCGTATTGAGTCTTCTAGGTAAAGAGCATGCAGCACCCTATCATAGGTGAACGCCTATACGCCCACGACCGAGCATTAGAGATGGCGAGCAGGCTTAACATGAATGCGTTGTTTCTTAGCTTTCGTCATCCTGTTACAGAACAAACGCTGAGTTTTTGAGTCCCCGCTGCCTTTTTAATCTGATAGTAAACGTCCCTTTATCAGTCAAAATCCCTATTACTGTTTAACTTGCTCATTGCGTAATAAGCCAAACATATTCATGTCATGAAAATCATTATTCCAATAACATTTGCCGCGCAACGTTCCCTCTAACCGAAACCCTAAACCTTTGACTAATGTTTCTGAAGGCTTATTGCTCGGTAAAATCAGTGCCTCAACACGATGCACATAGAAATGAAAACTCTCGGCAAAAATAAAATTGATAATAGCCCCCACCGCTTCTGTTGCATAACCTTTGCCCCAGTAGTCTTTAGATAACTCGTAACCTACGACTGCACTGTGATCAAATTCGTTCCAATTAGTGAAACCACAAGTACCTAGAAACTCACCTGATAACTTATGACGAATAGCCCAGCGGATACCAGTGTTACTGTCAAATCGAGCGTCAAAATACGCTATCAGACGTTCTGCTTCATCAATCGATTTGAAGCGCTCTACATCATAGTGCTCAATGATTTTGGGATCGGAAAATATGGCGAATAGAGGTGCACGATCAAGCTTTGTGAGTTTATTAAGTAACAATCGCGGCGTTTCAATGATCGGAAATGTTAGATTAGACATGAAGTCTCTTATAAAAAGGTGTGTTAACCCATTATTAACGAAATAATCACTGGTGCAAATTAAAGAACTATCTAATTCGTTCCGATAACCTATTCATACACATTTTCAGAGGCATTATCCTTATTAAATTCCCGCTTTTCTTTCTGCTCGCTGCAGTGTGTTTCCAAAGTGTCGCGGCGCCTGATAATCACTTGCTAAGAAAATTGGATATTCAGCGTGGCCTCTTTGCTGATAGCTACCAAAGTTTTGATATTGATGATCAATCGATTATTTATGTGTTACAAGAAAACACTACCGCCATTACTCGTGGCGTAGCAGTCATGATTGCTGATAGCGGCACACCCATAGTAGGCCAAGAAGGCTTCGCAACGTTAGCCAATGAGATGAACAAAATTGGTTGGGTCACTATTTTGATACCCGCTCCAGACATAGGTTTTATACCAACTATCGATTCCCCAAGCGAGTTAGAAGATGCTGCAAAAGCCACGACTGAAGAAGGGTCTAAAACCTCCACAGATGCACAAGAAACCAATCCCAGCGCACCAATATTAGATTTAGATATCAATAAGTCTGCGGTAACCACTATAGAAGAACAGGCATTTGTGAAACACGAACAACAGCTAATCTCTCTTTTTCAAGCGGTCATCGAAAAAGCCCAAGAGTATCCTGGCTTCTTTTTGGTTATTAGCAAAGGCACAAGTGCCGCTTGGCTAAGTAAAATTTATGCTGAAAAGGCATTAAACGCCCCTGACGCTTTTGTGGTGATCAGCCCTTATTGGCCAGACAGAAAACACAATCAACGTTTACCAGAATGGATAGCCAATACGCCAATGCCAGTCTTGGATTTGTATAGCAGTGGGGATAATGGATGGGCACGAAAGACCGTTACTCGTCGTCAAATAACTGCAGTCCAAGCACTAAAATTGCTATACAGACAACGAGAATTGCTTGGGTTTAATATGCATCAGCAACATAGCGCCTATGTTGGTAAAGAGATTTATGGCTGGATAAGCCACATGGGTTGGTAGTCAATCGAAGGCATAAGGCCTTACAATACTGACATTTCAGGATTGCATATTCCAAGCAAGTCACTATTTTCTGTGAAAATAAAAATGCTAGCTATACTGAGCACATGAACCACAACAAATTAGACGGTCGTAGTAGTGTGCACTGTTAGTCATTTCGTAAAGAGTAAATCCAAACAACTGGCATATTATGTCCGTTTCTTTTTGCAACACAAAGTTCCCTATTCAGAACTGGATTTGTTTTTTTGGGATACTATGGAAGAATGGGCACAAGTCAAAAAAGGTAAACACCTGCCTTACGAAAAAACCGAGCAAGTGTTTTGGCATGTATTACACCAGATACATTACTGGCCGCAGCGCACACTGATTGAAGACCCTTACTTAAGAGGCGAATTAGAAACCTGCCTAGACTGCCTTGAAAGTGAAGGGATATATCCAATGCCTTTGGACTGCATTGGAATAAGGCCCTAGACTTCTTTAATTTCCACTATTAATACTTCATCTTGAGCATATTATAAGTTTTGCCGTACAAGGTATTCACCTTTTTTCAAGACGATGAATATCAAAGCGTTTATTAGCCCACACAATCAATACTAATACAGGGATCCCCATCAATGCAGTGCTTAAGAAAAAGTGTTGATAACCTATGGTTTCAACAATCGTGCCTGAATAGCCACCTAATATTTTTGGTAATAAAGTCATTAATGAGCTGAAAATAGCATATTGCACAGCAGTAAATGAAATATTGGTCAGACTAGATAAAAAGGCAATAAAGGCAGCGCTAGCTAAACCTGCCGATAAATTATCTGCCGAAATAACCACATACAACAAAGCCATATCATAGCCGACTTGAGTAAGTAACATAAATAATAGATTGGTTATCGCCGACAATAATGCGCCTAAAAACAAAATTTTCAATACACCAAAGCGTATACTCAATAGGCCGCCTAAAACCCCCCCTATAATGGTCATGATTAAACCAAAGGTTTTCACAACACTGGCAATTTCAGGTTTGGTATAACCCAAATCGAGATAAAAAACATTGGCTATTACGCCCATCACAATATCGGAGATCCGGTACAAACCAATTAAGGCTAATAATAACCACGCTAATGACCAGCCATATCTTTGGAAAAAATCGTTTACCGGTTCCACATAAGTGACAAGGATTGTTTTTTGTTGCACTAGGCCGCTAGCAATGACGATTTTAGCAATAAGACCAGCAACGATTAAGGCTAAGGCTAAGCGAGCAAGCTCAATCAGTGCACCGGCTAAATAGCTGTTAGCAATCAGCGTACTTAATGCTGCTTTTGCCGATACTGCATCAGATGCCGTCAAATAAAAACTAGCCACAAAGCCACTAACGGCACATATAAACAACAAGAAAAAACCTAATTGGTGGTGCTTATCTTGTGCTTGAGTGAGATGGTTTGATTGCGGCTCACTGACCACTAAGGTAGTTATCACACCGATCAACATCATCGCAGCCATAATTAGATAGGTTGTTTGCCAAGCCAGATAATCATATTCACCTATGCTCGAGCCAAAATAACTGGCTAACACCAAGGAGCCAGCTCCAGCAATCAGCATACCGATTCGGTAACCGGCAATGTAGCTAGATGACATTAATGCTTGTAGCTGAGTATCGGCAGACTCAATTCGATAGGCATCAATCACTATATCTTGAGTCGCCGATGAAAAGCCTAATAATACCGCTGCCCATGCAAGAACGACTAAGGTTTGCGTGGCCGGGTCAACAAAGGCCATGGCGACAATGGCTAGCATAATCATCACTTGTGACAATAGCATCCAAGCTCGGCGGCGGCCCAAAAAACGAGTTAGAATTGGGATTGGTAAGCTATCTACCAAGGGTGCCCAAACAAATTTAAAAGAATAACCTAAGGCGGCCCAGCTAAAATAAGTGACGGCTGCACGATCTATTCCCGCCTCACGTAACCACAAGCTTAAAGATGAAAATATCAGCAACAAAGGTAATCCAGCTGAAATGCCAAAAAACAACATTGTGATAACCCGAGGATGTTTAAACGACTTTAGGGTATATAACCAAGTTGCTTTCGAAGTCTTAGGGATATCATTCATTAACGAGTTATTCCGTAATCGTAACTAAGGTAACAGTCTTGGTATTGGCAATATCCCATCACTAAGGCATGACTTTTGGTCAAGTTTACTCAGCAAGGATTACTCGATTTTTGCCCGCCGCTTTTGCTTGATACAAGGCTTTATCAGCCATGAGCAACCATTGGGAACTATCTTTATGGGTGTGCTTAAAACCTGCAATGCCGATACTGACGGTAAATGAAATATTTATCTCATCATGTACCACAATACATTTTTCAACTAAACGACGAATACGCTCAGCTACAAACTCTACGTTAGCAAAAGGTGTATCGGGCAATATGATCGAAAATTCTTCACCACCATAACGACCGGCGATATCTGTTTCTCGGGTGGCTTTTTTGATGATACCGGCCAAAGCTTTAATGACCTCATCACCTGCAGGGTGCCCATAAGTATCATTCACTTTTTTAAAATTGTCGATATCCAACATGATAAGGGCTGAAGGGCTTTTATTTCGCTTATCTCTTTTGTACTCCATCACGAATTGCTCTTCCCAAAAACGTCTGTTGTAAAGTCCTGTCAAACCGTCTGTGCGACTCACTTTTTCTAATTGGCTATTAAGCGATTGCATACCCAGCCGGCTTACGGCTTCATCTGTCACATCGTATATCACCAGACATACCTGTTCTACTTTACCCGTCAAAGATGCCAACGGAAAAATTGTGATATTTTGGTACATATGATTAGCTTTTGAAGTAATGGGACGATTGCAGTTAAAATGAAATAAATACGGACGCTGCTCCCAAATAATAAACACTGGACTCTTCAACGAAAATGCGGGCGCCGCTTTTCGAGTAAACCACTGTTCATCTATTTCAGGAAAAAACTCAAATAAGTTTTTGTTTTGAATCATCCCCGGCACAATACTGCTGTGGTTTTCCATAAATTGGTTCCACACTTGTACATTAAAATCTTTATCTAGCACCACAATCCCTACTTCAATAGAACCAAGAAGATCGTGTTTCCAATGCATTTCCGCCAAACTGCTATCAACTGCCATAAAATTACACCTTAAGAATGGGATGTGACAAGTTTATCGAATACTAAGTCGATAGATTTGTTCGGGAATAAGAGTAACAAGTCAAAGTTAATATTTTGACTCTTAATGGAATAGGCAATTTCGATTGCCAACATATCTTCTTTTCTATGGGTAGTATTTTTGAGGATATCGTCCAAATCGCAGTGTCGGCCCAAAATAATGGGGTGATTATGGCTAAAAACTGAGTGGAGTTGTTCTGAAAGTGCTCTTAAACAGGCGCCAATCAGAATGTTTGACACGTCCATTAAGGCTTCAAGCTCCAAAGAGTGGCTACTTTTATCGTCGCTATATTTGAGGAGCTTTACCATATTGCTAAAGTTAGAGTCGTTAAAAATAACCAGCGCTTCCCCATTGATACCAGCGCTAATGAAACCTTGAGATACGGCAGAAACACTATCATTACGTTTAATATCGGCGATCGCCATGTGTAATTCAGTATTAGTAATCAAGTTAACATTAGGGATAGGTAAATCAATAAATTCACCTAACAACCTAGCTAAACTTTCGCCCGTCTGCCCCATCGCCACGTTGGCCATTTCGCGATAAGCATCCAATTTTTCTATGTGAGAATCTTTTGCAGTGGGTTTAACTGCTTCTGCGCGTTTACTGGCTGAAGCTTCACCCGAATACAAACCAAACTGAGTAAGAATTTCTACAAGCTTAGCATTGTCAGTGGGTTTGCGAATAAATTCTAATGCCCCAAATTCCAACATTCTTGCCCGGGCCTCAGGTTGCACATCGCCTGACACCACAATCACCATGGTAGGTAAATCTTCATCCTTGATGACTTGCATGGTCTGGTAACCGTCCATGATAGGCATATTTAAATCGAGAAACATCACGTCCGCTTTACCAGCTCGGATCATCTCTAAGGCTTCCTGACCATGTTCGGCGAAGCTTATATCTACATCCCATCCATCTGGAATACATCTTTCCATTTGCTTACGAGCAAAACTCGAGTCGTCGCAAATAAGTACGGGGGTAGTCATATGGACATTGTCACCTAATTATGGTCTGTCTAACGAACAAATTATATGGCCACTGGTGCTTTGATGTGGTCATGTGCCTGATAGGCTGTTAATTCGAAATCATTGATTTCAAAAGCAAAGATATCATAAATACTAGGGTTAATTACCATTTTCGGCAAGGGATAAGGTTCGCGAGTGAGTTGTAATTTTGCTTGTTCTAGGTGATTTACATATAAGTGAGCATCGCCCAATGTATGAATAAAATCACCCAGTTGTAGTTCACAGACTTGCGCTAACATCATAGTTAACAACGCATAACTAGCAATATTAAAAGGCACACCCAAAAAAATATCGCCGCTGCGTTGGTATAACTGACAAGATAACTTTCCTTCTAATACATAGAACTGAAACATCGTATGACAAGGTGGTAATGCTTGCCTGCCTTGTTGCGCGTTTTCTTTTGGCGAATAGGAGGTATCTGGTAATACAGTGGGGTTCCAAGCGCTGACAATTAAACGTCTTGAGTCTGGGTTAGTTTTAATTTGCTCAATTAGCTCACTAATTTGATCAATAACTTGTCCATCTGCACCTTTCCAACTCCGCCACTGTTTTCCGTAAACGGGTCCTAACTCGCCATCATCGGTAGCCCACCCGTCCCATATCTTGACATTATTGTCAGTCAAATAAGCAATATTTGTTTCGCCTTTTAAAAACCATAAAAGTTCATGAATAATGGATCTCATGTGACACTTTTTCGTCGTGACCAGAGGAAACCCAGCATTTAAGTCAAAGCGCATCTGGTAACCGAATACACTAAGTGTGCCTGTACCGGTGCGATCTTCTTTTTTAACGCCTGTGTCTAATACGTGACGCATTAATTGTAAATACTGTTGCATGCTTACTCTTCTCTTTATACTTTATTGTACTTCAAAATTTATTTTGTCTTAAATACCTGCGCGAACCAAGCCACCTAATCCAACTGATTCAAGATAGTCATTTATTTCTGCACGCACATCCTGCGGATTGTTTAAGGTCAACACCTTGGCTAACAATTGTTCTGCGTTGCCTCGATGAATATTGCGTATGATCCATTTCACTTTGAGCAAGTTATGGTTATTCATGCTGAGTTTCCGATAACCCATTGCAAGCAACAATACCACCCCACCCGGCTCTCCAGCTAACTCACCACAAACTGTAACCGGCACTTGCAACAATTCAGAATGTTTTGCAATACTATGCAAAGCACTTAAAACCGCGGGGTGGTAACTATCGTATAAATCAGCCACACGAGGGTTATTGCGGTCTACCGCTAATAAATATTGGGTTAAATCGTTACTACCTACCGAGAAAAAGTCCACAATTTTAGACAGCTGTGGTAACTGATAAAGAACGGCCGGCACTTCAAGCATCACCCCGATCTTAGGCATCCGTAGGCTTTCGCCATGCTCTTGGGCCTCTTCTTCAACCTCATAAAAAGCTTGCCTAATAAGACGTTTAGCTTCACTGACTTCACTTACCGACGTTATCATCGGCAACATAATACTTAAGTTTTCTAAACCTATACTGGCTCGTAGCATTGCCCGAATTTGCACTAAAAATATTTCAGGGTGATCGAGTGTCATGCGAATTCCACGCCAGCCAAGAAATGGATTTTCTTCAGAAATAGGAAAATAAGGCAAAGGTTTATCCCCCCCCACGTCTAACGTTCGCATAGTGAATGGCTTGTTAGGTTCAGCTTCAAGTAAAGAGCGATATAACTCCACTTGTTCTTGTTCAGTAGGAAATCGTTCACGCATCATAAAAGGGATTTCAGTACGAAACAGCCCTACGCCATCAGAATAGGGATTATCATTTTTTTCTGCTTCAAGTGACAAACCCGCGTTGGTAAACAAACGTATTTCGCAGTTGTCTGTAGTGATAGTCGGCAACGTATCTTCAGAATGAATACGTGCAGATAATAGTTGCTCTTCAAGAACAAGCTGGTCGAACTCGCGCCTAATAGTGACATTGGGCGAAACAATGACGTCACCAGTATAACCGTCTAGTAAAATTTCTTTTTCGTTCAATAAAGCAATAGGGATATTGCTCAGCCCCATCACTGCAGGCACACCCATGGCCCTTGCCATGATCGCAGCGTGGGAGTTGTTTGATCCACGCATAGACACTATGCCCATGAGTTTTTCATTAGGAAACTCAGCCAACATCACGGCTGTGACTTCTTCGGCAACCAAAATGGCGTGTTCTGGGATCACCCGTTTTACTTGCTTATCAGCTGTTATCCCCAATATGTTTGCCAATACCCGATTACCCATATCTTCAACATCTACAGCACGTTCGCGCATGTAAGGGTCATTCATTGCTTGGAATTGACGAATATAATTCTCTACCACCATTTTTAAGGATGTTGGCGCATCCCAGCCAGACTTAATCTCTTTTTCAACGTCTCGGCCTAGACTGTTGGCATCCAGTAGGTGGTAATACAGCTGGAAAATGGCACGCACATCTTCAGGTACTTCACCTTGAATTCGCTCAGATAACACTGCCATGTCCGCTTGCGTTTGTTTCACTGCCTGACGGTAATTTTGAACTTGTATATGATGATTTTGACTGCGCTTAGGGACATGATTATGAATACTGACCATCATGTTTTGTAAATAACCTATACCACAGGCTAATCCAGAAGAGCCTGGTACACCTTTTAGCGATTTTTGCCAATCTTTAGGGATATTTTCTTGTAAAATATTAATCGCACCCCGTGCTTTAGCATTGGCAATTTCAACTGCCAATTGCATCGCAAGTGTCACCAAAAACGCTTCTTCGTCTTCACTAAAACGTCGTTTGTGTTGCTGCTGAAGCGTTAACACGCCTAATACTTTGCGCTGATGGATGATAGGCGCACCCAAAAAAGCGTGGTAGTTATCTTCTTGTACTTCTGGATAGTGTTTAAAGCGAGGATGTTTTTGAGCATCGCTAATATTGAGCGGTTCTTCTCGTTGACCGATTAAGCCAACCAAACCTTCAGAAAAACCAATAGACACCTGGCCTACAGCGGCTTTTGCTAAACCTTCAGTGGCCACTAACATAAAATGCTGATGTTCGTAATCGGCCAAATAAATACTACATGAGTCAACCTTTAAAGCTTCTATTAGCCTATTTGCCAAACAGCTTAACGCATCATCAAATATGGGAATTTGATTCACTTCTTGAACGATGCGTTTGAGCGTGGTTAGCATAAGACGGATTTATCTCTCATGTATATCTGGTTCGTTAATTAAGCCTTTCTGCGACGCTTTGATTTTTGATAGTTACCTTGAGGTTGCCCAAATATTTCTGGCATGGCAGTAGCTGCAAACTCCTTCATTACACGACGATACACATCCCGTTTGAAAGAAACCACATTACGCAACGGGTACCAAAAACTCACCCAGCGCCAGTCGTCAAATTCAGGATGCCCTGATTGTAATAGATCCACATCCCCTTCTTGGCAGACAAGTTGCAGTAAAAACCACTTCTGCTTTTGTCCAATACAAATAGGGCTGCTTCCCTGCCTAACCAATCGCTTAGGCAGTTTGTAACGCAACCAATTCTTAGTAACAGCTAGAATTTTTACATGTTCTGGCTTTAAACCTACTTCTTCATAGAGTTCGCGATACATTGTTTGTTCGGCAGTTTCACCTTCATCGATTCCGCCTTGCGGAAACTGCCAAGAATGTTGCCCATAGCGCCTTGCCCAAAAAACCTGGCCTGACTCATTGCAAATCACTATACCAACATTGGCGCGGAATCCTTCGGCATCAATCACTTAGACTCCCGAGAACTCAATTCTTTTAATGTTACGCATTCTTCCATAAACTACAGCGCATTCAAAGTAATAAAAAAAGTATTACTAAGCTAACGTGCCCAAATGAAGATATTTAGTATGCCAAAATCAGAACCTAAATCTATCCAAGAGCTGATGCAAAGAGCAGAAGCGTTGGCAGGACTCACTCTAGGTGACGTCGCCGAAACGGCGCATGTGAAAGTGCCCGTGAATTTCAAACGAGAAAAGGGCTGGACGGGTCAACTCATTGAACTGTGTCTAGGCGCCAGCGCAGGATCTAAAACCCAACAAGACTTTGCTCAATTAGGCATAGAGTTAAAAACCATTCCCATAGACAAACAGGGTAAGCCGTTAGAAACCACCTATGTATGTTATGCACCGCTTACCAATATAGCGGGAATAGAATGGCAAACCAGTAGCGTCAAAAATAAAATTCAACAAGTACTTTGGGTGCCTATCGATGGTAGAAGAGAAGTCGCACCACAAGATAGATGCATCGCTACTCCCTTTTTATGGTCGCCCAATGTATCCCAAGACGAACAATTACGCACCGACTGGGAAGAGTTAATGGAAATGATAGCCCTTGGTCAAATAGAAAACATTACCGCGAGGCACGGTCAATATCTACAGCTTCGCCCCAAGGCGGCCAACGGCAATGTATTAACTGAAGCTGTTGGTAAAGATGGCCAGATGATTAACACTAGGCCAAGAGGGTTTTACTTGAGAAAAGAGTTTACCGGGAAAATCCTACAAGCATTTTTTAAGGATCGATAAGGTTAACGACAAGCCTGGGATTTACATTCACACTTATCGCTAAATAATGGATTGGCCTCAATGGTTAACTTGGGGTCCTTAACACCATCAATCTAATCTCAGTCATATCTTCCATGGCAAAGGTGATTCCTTCACGGCCTAAACCTGACTCTTTAACTCCTCCGTAAGGCATGTTATCTACTCGCCAGCTTGGCACGTCGCCTATCACCACCCCACCCACGTCCAATTCGTTCCATGCTTGATGCGCTTTGTAGATATCTCTAGTGAATACCCCAGCTTGCAGACCAAATTGGCTATTGTTCACTTCTTTTAGCGCTTCATCAAAATCACTAAATGAGCTGATAATTGAAACGGGCCCAAATGCTTCTTCAATATTGATATCCGCATCATTTGGAACGTTTTCCAATAAAGTGGCTTGCAACATGTTGCCGTCGCGTTTACCGCCACATAATAAATGGGCACCCGCTGCAACGGCATCTTGAATCCAGTTATCCAGCCGTGAGGCTTCTGACTCTGAAATCATTGGGCCAATAAAGGTATCTTCATTCAATGGGTCGCCATGGACTAAGTTCGCGACTTTATCGGTATAACGTTGTTTGAACTCAGTATAGATTGATTCATGCACAATCACTCTTTGTACACTGATACAACTTTGACCGGACTGGTAATAAGCACCAAATACGATACGTTCAATCGCATCATCTAAGTCTGAATCGGCATCCACTACACAAGCTGCATTTCCGCCTAATTCTAGGATTACTGGTTTTTTGCCTGCTTTGGCTTTTAGCGCCCATCCAACTTGGGGCGAACCCGTGAAGCTGAGTAACTTAAATCTTTCATCTGTGGTAAATAAATCTGCACCGTCACGGCTACATGGCAGAATCGAAAAGGCACCTTTAGGAAGGTCTGTTTCAGCTAAGACCTCGCCAATAATCAATGCACCTAGCGGCGTTCTGCTGGCGGGCTTAAGAACAAAAGCACAACCTGTGGCGATAGCCGGTGCCACCTTATGCGCGGCCAAATTTAACGGAAAATTAAAAGGTGAAATAAACGAGCATGGGCCTATGGGTACTCGCTTATACATGCCAGTATAACCTTTAGCCCGCGGCGTAATCTCAAGGTTTATGACTTCGCCGTGCATACGCACAGATTCTTCAGCAGCAATTCTGAAGGTATCAATTAACCGTGTTACTTCTCCACGAGAGTCTTTGATTGGTTTGCCTGCTTCGATACATAAAGCATGGGCCAATTCGTCAAACCTTTCTTCAAACCGTTTGACACAGTGATTAAGAATATTCTGGCGCTCATAAGGTGCCATTTTATTTAATAAAGGCTGACTTGCTGCTGCAGCGGCAATCGCTTGGTCAATAACCTTAGCATCGGCAAGTGCAGTATAAGTCGCCACTTCATTAGTGTATTTATTCGTTATCGCCAAATCTTGATTGGCAAATACGGCTTCATTAGCCAGATAGTAAGGGTAAGCTTTTGCTAACATAAATTCTCCTGGGTAATTCTGGATTAAATAGCTTCACTACGCAGGCGTAGCGTTTGATTTAATGTTTTGTCATTTAATGAATAATCCACTGGTACGTCAATTAAATGCACACCAGGCTCAGCTAAACATTTTTGCACTTGGGGTAGCAACTCATCGGCCGCGGTAATACGCCAGCCTTGGCCACCATAACTTTCTACGTATTTAACAAAGTCTGGATTGCCATAATCTAAACCGTAGTTTTCAAATTCCATATTGGCTTGTTTCCATTTGATCATGCCATAAGCATCATCACGCAGAATGATCACCACTATATGTAATTTGAGACGCACAGCCGTTTCTAACTCTTGACTGTTCATCATAAATCCACCGTCACCACATACTGAGATAACAGGTCTGTCTGGATACACTATTTTAGCTGCCATAGCCGAGGGTAAACCGGCCCCCATGGTCGCCAAGGCATTGTCCAGTAATAAGGTATTAGGCAAGGCTGCCGGGTAATTACGGGCAAACCAAATTTTATACACACCGTTGTCGAGCGTAACTATGCCCTCATCTGGCATGGCCCTGCGAATGTCTCTAACAAAACGCTCAGGTAAGATTGGGAAACGATCATCATTTTCACTTTCAGCTTTATGAACAAGGGAAGCGTTATGGGCTTTAATAAAGAAGCTAAAATCCCAGCTGGCTTTAGTAACTATCTGCTCTTTCATCTGCCAGATAGTATTTGCTATATCGCCAATCACTTCTAGTTGTGGAAAATACACCGGATCAACCGCTGCTGGCTCAAAGTTTATGTGTATAACCTGCTGACCATCATTGTTCATAAAGAAAGGCGGTTTTTCTACCACATCATGACCAACATTGATGATTAAATCGGCGCGGTCAATGATACGGTGCACAAAGTCACCCGCTGACAAGGCTGTGTTGCCCATAAATAAATCGTCACTTTCGTTAAGTACACCTTTACCCATTTGGGTGGTGACATAAGGGATGCCGGTTTTGCTTACCAACTCTTTAAGCATTTTAGAGGGTAATTTACGGTTAGCTGCAGCTCCTATAAGCAGCAATGGTGACTTAGCCTCTTCAATCATCTCTACGGCTTTATTAATTGCTTTATATTCGGCGATAGGACGTCGACTCACGCTAGGTGTCAATAAATAAGCATCGGTGTCTTCAGCCGCAATATCCTCTGGTAATTCAATATGCGTAGCACCCGGGCGTTCGTCATGGGCTAACCTAAATGCTTCACGTACCGCTGAAGGGATACGGTCGCCACTGACAAGTTGGGTAGTATATTTGGTAATAGGACGCATCATATCGACAACATCTATAACCTGAAAACGCCCTTGTTTACTGGTTTTAACCGGCTTTTGTCCCGTTATCATTAACATAGGCATTGCGCCTAATTGTGCATATGCAGCTGGGGTAACGAGATTAGTTGCACCAGGGCCAAGTGTCGATAAACACACCCCGACTTTACCGGTTAATCGACCATAGGTGGCGGCCATAAACCCTGCCCCTTGCTCATGGCGAGTCAATATAAGTTTGATGGGTGACTCTCGCAAAGATTCCAATAAATCGAGGTTTTCTTCACCTGGAATGCCAAATATATATTCCACACCCTCTGCTTCGAGGGCTTTTACAAATAAATCAGACGCTTTCATGGACGCTCCTATAGTTTTTGTCGGGTTAACAATAAATAAGGTCATAGCCATTTTTAATTGTTCCAGTTATATAATCTGTTTGATACTAGTGGAGGTAAAGTATAAAAAACCGATTGGATACATCATTTTTTTATATACAGCCAAACTTCATCAATAGTTAACCTTTAAAATAAGCTGTAAAACGCACTTTCACTGAGTTTATTTTAATTAGAACTAGGTATTAGAAGACCAAGGCTGTTCTACTAAGCATTGCACAATGTCTAATTGCAATTGGGTTGTCTGCGCTTTCACCAATAAATTATAAATAGAATTTTCATCGTTTTGTTGCGTAACCCAAGACCATTCATCGACTAAGGTCTTCAGTTTCATATGAATAAGTTCTATAGGTGGGCATGGGAAATGATGACTAAAGTCTTCGAAATTATCGACTAAAGCAATTAATATCTGCTTGATATTAGCAGCTAATCCCAGACTATAGTGGCGTCTTATTTCAGCTGAAAGCATTTGAAAATCTTGGAGCAAGGATGTCAACAAACTGACAAATCCCTCAGCGTCAGTCTGCATATTTTCAAGTAGATGTTGTTGGAACTGCTCAACCTTTTTAACGGGTAAACCATCACATAATTTGTATCCCCGAGCAGCCTTGCTATCAGTGCCAATAGTGGTAGGCAGCAAACTAACAATACGTTTAGCTATATTAAAAAGTGCAGTTGTAGAGCCTTTTTTAAGTTCCAGCTCAATTTCGCAAATCGGAACACTTTTGTTCCCCGTGGTTACCTCGCCGAGATCCCACACCAACTCTACCTTGTCGCCACCTGAGAATGTAAGCAAATAGATTCGGCGCTCAAAGTGAGTGGTAAAAAGCGTGTCTATTTTTGTTTGCAGATCATCAACATCAATAGTATTGGGCCATGCTGACAAAGGAAATAATCTAAGTTTAGGAACATGAATATTTTGTTTTTTTGACTCATCGAGTTGTACATTATATTCGGGACGTTGCTGTAATCCACCAATAGACTTTCCAGCAGTTTTTAAGGTTTGCTCGAACTTTAGATTGTTTCCGCGAATTCTTAAGCCAATATCATGTTGTCTTAACGTTCTATCTGGTGTATCAAAATAATGATTGGTCAACATTTGAGTTTCTTGCGTTACGCTAGCATTAAGCTGTGACAACAACTTTTTTTCAATAACCTCACCAGCTTGTTCATTGGTGAGTAATTTAAGTTCAATTTCGTATTCCATAAAACCTTTTCGGCTGATAAAAGTGAATTTTGACATGTTTGCCTCACCTTAGCCTTTCAAATTCGACTATTCAATCAAGAACTGTCGCAAAAGCGCATCAGTACTGCGCCAGGATCAGCTTAAACGCAAATAGTCCCTTGCCTTTCTTTTAGTCAAGCAATACCATTTACAGTAAGTTCTTTGAATTAAGTTTTTTTGATTATGCGCAAGCAAATAGTTTTTCTTTTTTTATGTATCACTAGCAGTCTTTTAAGTGTTCAGTCGCTGGCCCAGGAACCCAATGATAGTGAAGGTGAAATTCGTTATATTTCTGACGATTTATTTACTTATTTACATGCAGGGCCTGGAAGAAATTTCCGAATTTTAGGCACGGTTGTCGCGGGTACCCGTATCACGTTGTTGCAAGAGGATACTGAGAAAAATTTTGTTGAAATCATTGATGATAAACAACGAACAGGTTGGGTTGATGCACAATTTATTAGTGTCAGTAAAAGTGATAGAGCATTGGTACCTGGTCTAAAAAAACAAGTAGAAGAGACTGAGAAAGCCATTATCCAAGAGAGGGAGAGTAATGATTTACTCAACCAACAAATAGTTGATCTTACTTCGCAAAACACAAACTTAAAAAAGAAACTGAGTGATGCTGAAAAAGAAAATGTAAAAATAACGCAAACCCTTGCCGATTATGACCAAACAGCACAAATGGAATGGTTCACTCGCGGGGGGATAGTGGCAGTTATTAGTTTGCTTTTAGGAATTATTCTTACCTACTTGCCTAAAAAAAGGCGTAGAAACGATAATTGGATGTAGTAAAACATCGTCTGACATAGTCTAAATCGAACACCTTGTTTAACCAGAGAATTGGCTAATCAAGGGTCTCGATTTCTGTCACCGATGTTATTATTCATATTAATGCTCTTGGCTGTGTAATGGTTGAGTGTCATCAAAATGATTAACATTCAACTATTCCCTATACTGACATAAGCTAAGAAAAGTCATTCATGAATTATTTGTTACCAGTTAATGGTTTTGAAATATAACCTCAAAAAGGCATCAGAATGGGCATATTAGCCAAACTCTTTAAAGCTTTAAATTCAGATTCTTCCCCTTGGCAGTTAGCATTTGGCTTTTCCCTTGGCATGGTAATGGGCCTCACGCCTATTTTAGGTTTGCACTCAGTTTTATTGCTATTCAGCGTATTGTTTTTTCGAGTGAATGTATCGGGCTTTCTTATTTCATGGGCTGCGTTTTCGATACTGACTGTACCGCTGAGCATGATGCTATCGAATTTAGGAGAAGCATTATTACTCAATGCAGAGATGCAATCGTTTTGGACGGCTCTGTATAGCTCGTACTTCGGCCAATTAAGTCAGTTTTACCATACTCTTACCTTAGGCAGTCTTTTGGTCTCCGTCATTTTATTTCCGTTCGTGTTGATAGGTAGTAAAAAGTTGATTGAACAGTATCGTCAAAGATTTATGCAATGGGTAAACCAATGGCGCATAGTGCAATTGATTAAAGGCACTAACTTTTACCAACTTTATCGAGCAATAGGAGCATAAATATGAAGACTATTGTTCGTTTGCCTGGCTTGATTGCATTTTTTGTTATTGTTGGGCTAATTGCCGCTATTAGCGTTGTGTTTATGGACTATTGGATTAAACTCTTGGCTGAAAAAAGCCTCGCAAAAACAACGGGTGCAGAAGTCAATATCACCTCTGTTGAGCATACCTTTTCACCTTTTGGTATTACCCTCAATCATATCCAACTTACCGATCCGCAAGCACCACATACTAACCAACTCGAAGCCCAGTCTGTTTCGGCTAAAATTGACTTAGCCCCATTGCTATTGCGTAAACTTATTATCGATAGTCTAATCATTAGCGGCGTACAGTTGGGTTCCTTGAGAGGATCCGCAGGTGACGTTTACCGAAAAATTGCAGAAGAACCAAGCCAAGCTGAAGATATTTTTGCTGACGCTAAAGAATTACCAAGCGTGGATGACATATTGGCCAAGTCGCCACTTAAAACCACCAAAGCGATTGAGGGAACTCTGGCAGTATACGCAAAATACAGTGATACGCTGCAACATCAATATGCAGCATTACCTGAAAAAGACAAACTAGCTGATTACCAAAAGCGAATAAAAACCTTAACTGAGGCAGATTATAAAGACCCTATCAAGTTAGCTGCGGCCAAAAAAGAATTTGACAGACTCCAAGAAGAAATATTACAAGACAAAAAATTGTTAAGCCATTTTAAACGATCGATTACTGCAGCTAAAAACGAATTATCACCACAATTGGCTGCACTTAAATCTGCACCTAGCCAAGATTATGAACAATTAAAACTTTTGATAGCGGGTGATGTAGATGCCATCAATGATGTAACCACTTTGGTATTTGGAGAAAAAACAAGTGAGTGGAGTCAGTATGCACTAGCCGTTTTTGATATTGTAGGTCCAATGTTAAACACTCAGGGACAAGCTGAGGAAGAACAAATAGGTTACGCAGGTAAATGGATAAGCTTTGATGATACGTCTTCTTTGCCAGATTTATGGATCAAAAAAGCACAAATATCCCTACAATGGCAACAAGAAACCATTATCAGTGATTGGCGAGACATTACCCATCAACATGATGTGTTAGGCATTCCAACTGTATTTTCTGTCAATTCTAGCAGCAGCTCATTATGGCAGTCCTTGATACTCAATGGGGAATTGTGGTTAAGCCCATCCGGGGCCAAAGCGAATCAAAGCTGGGCATTATCAGGCTTAAAGTTAGCTGAAGTAAGCTTAGTTGCACAGGAAAAACTAACCAGCCAATTAGACTCAGGTCTCTTATGGAGTAATGGCAAAGTAGCGTTAAATGGAGAGACAATTTCGGGCAAGGGTGAAATTGATTTACAGAACTTAATCATCAAAGCAACGGGCACCAATAAAATGACCAATATTGTGGCTAAAACGTTGAATCAACTTAACAAACTGATTATCAATACCGATATCAGCGGAACGATAGGTAATCTCGATTTATCTTTAAGCTCTGATCTTAATAAACAAATTGGCAGAGCATTGTTATCTAACGTCAGTACTGAACAACAAACCAAGCTCGACGAATTAAAGCAAAAACTGAATAAAAAGACAGAGGGAATGTTGGGTGATAACAATACCCAATTAGCTCAGTGGCTTGATTGGGAAAAGTTAGCTGATGGAGATTTAGGCAGTTTTAACGAACTACTAAATGCGCAATTTAGTCGCGTGATAGACGAGAAAAAAGATGAGTTAAAAAAGAAAATTTTTGACAAGTTATTGAATTAAAAAAAGTACCTGATCAGCATTCATATGTCATCTAACACATGAGTTAGACCGTTTTATCTCACCAGGTGACAACATATGGTTTTGATACCACTAGCCCTGCCCTCAAAACCTCTGCATAATAGGCCAATGGTGACGAATTGGAGACAAAAACTATGAAATGGGTAGTGACAGTTTTGTTCACACTATTTTGTCTACTCCAATATCGTTTATGGTTTGGTAAAAATAGCGTACCTGACTTTATGATTATGAAAAAAGAAGTGGCGCTGCAAGTTACCTATAATGCCAATTTAAGGCAGCGCAATAGTTTGTTAAAAGCGGATATCGATGATTTGAAGATTGGTTTGGAAGCGGCTGAAGAAAGAGCTAGAAATGAATTAGGCCTAATAAAACAAGGCGAAACATTTTATCGTATTTTGCCTTCTGAAGATTAGTATTAATGCTCACACTTTCTCAGTATTCAGTTGTAGTCCCTGCCGCCGGTATTGGCAAACGGATGAAAACAGATTGCCCTAAACAATACCTGCATATTGCCGGTAAAACGATTATTGAACATACCCTCACTAATTTACTTGAACACAGCCAAGTGCAACGTGTGATTGTTGTACTGAATCCTAACGATATATTATTCACTCAATTACCCATTGCTAGTCATCCTTGTATTAAGGTGGTTGAGGGTGGCCAAGAGCGCTGTAATTCGGTGTTAGCAGGGCTAAATTATCTGGCAGATGATGAAGAATGGGTATTAGTACATGATGCTGCACGCCCTTGTTTCGCTGCAACAGATTTAACCGCCCTTTTACAATTAGCAGAACAAGGCAGCATAGGTGGCATACTGGCAACACCGGTTCGCGATACTATGAAACGAGCCGTAAATGTCAAATTAAACGGACAAAATATCGTTAAACACACAGAATCTCGAGAACATTTATGGCACGCATTAACGCCACAGTTTTTTAAACTGGACAGGTTAAAAAAAGCGTTGAATACAGCAATCCAGCAAAAGATAAATATCACTGATGAAGCATCTGCCATGGAATGTTTAGGCGAAAAAGTGATGTTAATAGAAGGATGTGCCACAAATATCAAAATCACCCAACCTGAAGATTTGTTATTAGCTGAGTTTTACTTGACTCAAAAGCAAGCTCAGTAATGAAAGGAGATTTAACCGAAGTATGAGTATTCGAATTGGCCATGGCTATGACGTGCATAAATTTGGTGGTCTAGGCCCTATTGTGATTGCCGGAGTGAAAATCGAACATGATATGGGACTGATCGCCCACTCTGATGGTGATGTGGTACTACATGCATTATGTGACGCATTATTAGGCGCTTTAGCCCTAGGAGATATTGGTAAACATTTTCCAGATACTGACCCAACACTGGCAGGTGTAGACAGCCGTGAGTTACTTCGCCACGTATACAAACTCATCACAGATCAGCAATATCAACTCGGTAACTTGGATCTCACCATTGTTGCTCAGGCTCCAAAGATGGCCCCACATATTGAATTAATGCGCGAAAATATTGCTGAAGACTTGAGCGCCGATATGAGTCAAGTCAACGTTAAAGCCACCACTACTGAAAAATTAGGTTTTGCCGGTCGTAAGGAAGGTATTGCCGCTTATGCTGTGGTGCTGCTGACTCAACAAACAGATGATACCAAATGAAAACAGATCATTGGTTACACCAATACCCTAAACTGAATATTTTGGGGCAATTAAAGTCATCTGCTGAAGACTTTCAAGTTACCGAAATATTAGGTTACGAGCCTATTGGCGAGGGTGAACATATTTACTTGTGGGTTCGTAAAATTGGTTTAAATACAGCTTATTTAGCCGAGCAAATTGCTAAATTTACTCGGTTACCATTAAGAGCTGTGACATATGCTGGGCGCAAAGACAAACATGCGCAAACTGAACAATGGTTTAGTGTACATCTGCCAGGTAAAGGTGAGTTTGATTGGACTCAATTCAATGAGCCAGGAGCTGAAGTACTCAAATCAATACGACACAATAAAAAGCTAAGAACTGGGGTGTTAAAAGGCAATCGATTTAATATTACGCTTAGACAACTCAGCTCAACTTCAGGCATTGATGAACGACTACAACAGATAAAACATAGCGGTGTACCAAATTATTATGGAGCCCAACGATTTGGAAACACCCTTCATGATCCCCGTGGTGGTAATTTAGTGTTAGCTGACAAGATGATAAACGGCGAAACTATCCGTAACCGAAACAAGCGTTCAATGGCTATATCAGCTCTACGCTCATGGTTATTTAATGAAATATTGCACAGTAGATTGGGAAATGGTTTTCTTAACAAACCCTTGTCTGGTGATGTGATGCAACTAGCGGGTAGCAATAGCTTCTTCTGTGCACAGCAGATAGACAATAGTATTATTCAACGCATACAACAAAGGGACATATATTTGTCAGCTCCGTTGTGGGGTAAGGGTCAATTAGCAAGCGAATCTGATGCGTTGCAGTTTGAGCACAATTTGTCACAACAATATCTTATTATCTGCCAAACACTTGAAAATTTAGGCCTAAATCAAGAAAGAAGGGCCATTAACTTATTTCCAAATGATCTTGAATGGTCTTGGAAAAATGATACGTTGAATTTAATTTTTTCACTTCCAGCAGGCACCTTTGCTACCTCAGTATTACGGGAATTGCTAGATGTACAAGATAACAACTTAGCTAAGGCTTAACACCCTAGGCATAAAAAATTAACACCTAATAAGAATAGGCATGACATGAGATTAACATCACGTAAAGGTGAAAGCCTTGCTCAACTTCTACATAAAGAAGGTATTAGCAATACCAAGGTGCTGAACGCCATAGCCCAAACGCCTAGAGAGATTTTTTTACCTGATGCCCTAAAACACAAAGCTTATCAAAACACAGCCTTACCCATTGGTCGGGGTCAAACCATATCCCAGCCCTATATAGTTGCGCGTATGACAGAGTTATTATTAGAGTCTGACAACCACCAAGCCCAAACCGTGTTGGAAATAGGAACAGGCTCGGGTTACCAAACAGCAGTACTGGCCCAATTGTTCGCTAATGTATACTCAGTCGAGAGAATAAAAACCCTGCAATTTCAAGCCAAACGGCGCATGAACCAACTGGACTTACATAACGTAAAAATGAAACATGGTGACGGCTGGTTTGGCTGGAGCAGCAAAGGTCCATACGATGCCATTATAGTCACGGCCGCTGCTAGCTCAATGCCGGAGACGTTATATCAGCAACTGAATGATGGTGGTCGTTTAATTATCCCTGTGGGAGAAGAAAATCAGCAGTTACATTGTATTACCAAACGCGAAGATGAATTTGAATCAAAGATTATCGAAGCAGTTAGGTTTGTGCCTTTAGTGGCCGGAGATATTATTTGAAAACATTAAGATCAAAGGGTGGCTATGCAGGTGTGGCCGCAAAGGGCCTATTAATGGGCGCAGCGGACGCAGTGCCAGGGGTGTCTGGAGGCACCATTGCTTTTATAACGGGTATTTATGAAGAACTAATATTTTCCCTTAAACAATGTGGCGTCAGTGCTTTGAGAATGCTGTTTCAAGATGGCTTGAAAGCCACTTGGGAGCATATCAACGGTGGTTTTTTACTGGCGCTATTCAGTGGGATTATCATTAGTATTTTAACCTTATCCAGAGTAGTGTTATATCTACTGACTAATCATCCAATCTTGTTATGGTCTTTCTTTTTTGGACTAATATTAGCCGCAGTGTGGTCTCTGATTCGGCATATCGAAAAATGGGAAATAGCAGTAGTCACTACTTTCTTAATTGGTACGGTTAGTGCATTTTTTATTACAACAATCACCCCAACAACCATCGAAACCTCCCCTTTCATAGTCTTTTTATCTGGTATGATTGCTATCTGTGCCATGATTTTACCTGGCATCTCTGGCAGTTTCATATTGCTGCTACTCGGTATGTATGCGCCGATGTTAATCGCGGTGAAGGAATTACAATTTGCGACTTTATGTATATTTGCCAGCGGGTGTGTAGTAGGTCTATTGAGTTTTTCACATGTACTAACTTGGATGTTTAAACATTATAAAACAATGACATTGGCCTTATTAGGTGGTTTTATGCTGGGCTCTTTAAACAAAGTTTGGCCTTGGAAACAAAGCATTGAGTCGGTGATCGATCGCCATGGTAAAGAGATACCCCTAGTACAAAACAACATATTGCCGCACACATTTGAAACGTTACACACTCAACCCTCCTATATGTGGTACGCCATGATGTTAATGATAGTTGGCATGTTAATGGTTATTGCTATAGAGAAGATAGGCCAAAAACCAGCTAATCATTAATGAATATATCTAACCAAAAAACAGCAGTGTCTAAAAATATCTTAATTTATATAGGCGTTTTATTTTACTGTTTAATAAATACAAGCTGCTCAAACCGCAGTCAACCGGCTCCAGTATCTGAGCTGTATCAAGGTAAAACATTTAGAGATTTTGAACAACAGGGTTATTCAGCAAAGACATATCAAGTCAAAGCTGGTGATACCTTATATTCTATTGCTTGGTATTCAGGTAATGATTACAGAGACTTAGCAAGGATTAATAAAATTTCATCTCCCTATCAGATACATCCTGAACAAATTTTGAGTTTAATTGAATTACCAAATTTAATACGATTAAAGTCGAATAAGAGCGTTAGTCAGACCTCTAAAATAATTATAAATCAATCTGTTGACCCCTCTAAAAAGCAAGCGTATGGTAAAAGTGGAGAAAAAATAGACAAGGATCCAATTGGATCTGCTACCGGTCAATTCCCTGATCGAGTTAAGCGTTGGCATTGGCCCTCAAATAAAAACGTTTCAAGAGGTTTTTCGGCCAAAGAACAAGGCAACAGAGGCTTAGATTTTTCAGGGATACTTGGGTTGCCCATTTTGGCAGCCGCCGATGGAAAAGTAGTATACACGGGTGATGCATTACGTGGATTTGGAAAATTAGTCATTATCAAGCATTCCGATGCTTATTTAACGGCTTATGCACATAATGACAATATGTTAGTGAAAGAACAGCAGTGGGTAACGGCAGGCCAAAACATTGCCACTATGGGTAGAAGTGGAACCGATAAGGTGAAGCTTCATTTTGAAGTAAGATACAAAGGAAAATCCGTAAATCCTTTGCGCTATCTACCTAAAAGATAATAACAATACATAATAAAAACATATCAGGAGAAGTTGAAGAAACACTACCCTTAAGGAATCATGATTATGAGTCAAGAAATTACAGTTGTAGTGGAAGTTAATGCTTTCAGTGATATTGAAGATGCCGTAGAGCGAAAACTTGCCAAGGCTGAAAAAAAAGCCGAAGAACAGCTAGAAGACATTCTAGCCAATAAAGAAGATAAACCCAAAAACCTTGATGCAACACAATTGTATTTAGGAGAAATCGGGTTCTCCCCCTTATTATCTGCAGAAGAAGAGGTGTATTTTTCACGTCGCGCCTTAAAAGGTGATGAAGCATCAAGAAAGCGAATGATCGTAAGCAATTTGCGTTTAGTCGTAAAAATAGCCAGACGTTACAATAATCGCGGTTTAGCATTACTTGATTTGATTGAAGAAGGAAATTTAGGCCTTATTCGAGCCGTTGAGAAATTTGATCCTGAGCGAGGCTTCAGATTCTCCACTTATGCCACTTGGTGGATTAGACAAACCATTGAGCGGGCAATCATGAACCAAACCCGTACAATTCGATTACCCATTCATGTAGTTAAAGAATTAAATGTCTATCTGCGAGCAGCTAGAGAGCTTTCCCAAAAGCTCGATCATGAACCTACTGCAGAAGAAATTGCTGAGTACCTAGACAAGCCCGTTCATGACGTCACCAAAATGTTGCGTTTAAACGAACGAATTACCTCAGTTGATACGCCTATAGGTGGTGAAAACGACAAGCTGTTGCTGGATGTTATACCTGATGATAAAGGCCATGGCCCTGAGGAAAATTTACAAGACTCAGATATTAAACTCAATACCATAAAATGGTTAGAAGACCTTAATCCTAAACAACGTGAGGTGTTAGCAAGGCGCTTTGGACTATTAGGTTACGAACCTTCAACCCTTGAAGATGTTGGGGTAGAGATTGGCCTTACTCGAGAAAGGGTTCGTCAAATTCAGGTTGAGGCCTTGCGTCGTTTGAGAGATATGTTGGGTCATAAAGGTTTAGACTTAGAAGCTTTATTTAATAAGCTTACTTAGACTATATGCAAGCGCCTCAAAATCCAAAAAGCCTCATTTGAGGCTTTTTTTAGTTGATAATCATAATTTTATGAATGTTTATACTGCAGCAATAGCCGCTGCATAATCTGGCTCGTCAGTCATCTCAGCGACCTGTTCAGTGTGAACAACTATGCCTTGTTCATCAATCACGACCACACTACGAGACAGTAACCCAGCCAGAGGGCCATCACTAAAACTCACACCATAATCAGTGCCAAAACTTCCTCTAAAGCTAGAGCCTGTGGCTACATTTTCAATGCCCTCAGCACCACAGAATCTTGATGCAGCAAAAGGCAAGTCAGCTGACACACATAACACTTGAGTATTATCCAGATCGCTAGCTTTTTGATTAAAGGTGCGGATTGAAGTGGCACACACGGCTGTATCCACAGAAGGAAAAATATTCAGGATCAGTTTTGACCCTGCGTAATCTGCTAATGTAGTCTCTGATAAGTCGACTTCTACTAAAGTAAAGTTAGGCGCCTTTGTACCTACTTTGGGTAAATAACTTGTTGTATTAAACGCGTTACCTTGCAATGTCACTGTAGCCATCTTTCTATTCCTAATGAGTTAATTCTCTATTGTAGTTCAAAAAAATAGCATAATGAGATAACTGTCGCTAGATGATATTTAAGTGAGTACTATGATTAACAATATTTATTATCATAAAACGACATCATGAACTCTACAATAAGATTAATTATTTCAGCGGTTATCTCGTTCGGTTTTTACTTTGCTTGGTCATATTGGGCTAACTCAATGGCTACAGATGATCAGGGTTTAGTGCTTAGATCCGCCTTAGTGCAGGGCACACTAAGTGCAACTATAACTATCTTGTTTACCTTCATTTTAGAAAAGTCAGTGTCTAAATTCGGTGAAAGTTACTTATCTCTGATGTTTGTGGTGCCCATTATCTGCACCGTGCATTCTAGAACTTCACAAAATATTGCTATTTTTAAAGCCTTTAAAAAAGCGCTAGATAATTCAGCAAAATATCTAAGTAACAATGTCATCCCTGGAAGTTTGTTGGCGCCTCTGCTGCCCATTGCAATCCAGTCAAGCATTGCCATCAGTGTTAACTGGATTAACCAAACACCTAACTTATGGTTGACCGTTGCACCTAGTATTTTAATTACCGCTATTTATGGTTACGTGTATACCTACACCTTGCTGTCAAAACCTAAACAGCCTGTTTTGCAAGAGTAATAAAACGGTAGGCATAAGGGTTTAGCGGCTCGGACTGATGAGCTTCAGCTTCTAACTCTTGCCAATCATATTTGGCTTCATAATCAGGAAAAAATGTATCACCATCGACTTTCAAATCAATGTGGGTTAAGTAAAGTCGATGACAAAATGCTAAGAAGTGCTTATAAATGCTACCCCCGCCTATTATCATTACTTCCGGGTCTTCGATTTTCTGTTGGCTACAATATTCTGCTGCAATATCTATGGCCTGTTCACAACCATGCACCACAGTTGCATCCACTAACCTAAAATAAATATCAGAGCTGACCACTATGTTGAGTCGCCCTGGTAAAGCCTTACCTATAGAGGCATAGGTTTTACGGCCCATAATAATAGGTTTGCCGAGGGTGATTTTTTTAAAATGTTTTAGATCTGCAGGTAAGTGCCAAGGCATAGTGTTATCGACACCAATGACTCGGTCATTGGCCATAGCAGCAATCATTGATATCTTCATTTTTGAATATTTATATTGATTATAATAAATATAATTTTACACAACTTAACTTACAGTTGACATGGTCAACCTATGTAATATTGATAAAATATTGTGCAATTTAGACTATTCAATATAACGTTGCTTGTATAAATGATGGAATTCGCTAACCTGAGTTGGTTATATAATGGGGTTGGTGGCTTAGAACTCGCTTTGTCATCATCGAATTTATTTTTGGGAGATAACATGAAACACTTAAAGTCTTTATCATGGGCAGTCTTATTAGGCTTCGCTTTATCAGGGGCATCACATGCCGGAGTTTATACCTCTGAGCAAGTTATTCAGTTTCAACAGTTTAATTACAATAAACAACAAGTCCTGAATATGATAGATGATGCCACTGTGCAAACTAAATTAATCGCACTAGGCGTTAGCGCTGACGACGCGCTAAAAAGATTAGATGCTTTGACCCCTCAAGAGGTAAACGAGCTGAATAGACAGTTAAATGAAGCGCCTGCAGGGGGAATTGTAGGTACAGTAGTGACCGTACTTGTTGTCGTAGCAGTACTTGATTTAATGGGTATTACAGACGTTTATCCTTTTATTCGCCCCATATAATTAGTCTAGCTTTGATGCTTAGCAACACGTGGTGGATCAGTACCTTAACTGGTTCACTGCTATTATTACAAGGCTGTCAAAACACACCTCAAGCTGAAAGACTTAGCGGCTCTATCTTGAATAATATCAGCTCAAGCAAGTTGATAAAAGATGTCCCTTTTTACCCTCAACAAAAATTCTTTTGTGGCCCCACGACTCTATCTGAAGTATTAAATTTTTATGGTTATTCGACTACACCAGAAGCCATAGCGCGAAGTTTATTTATCCCAGGTCGAGAAGGCAGTTTACAATTAGAAATGATCTCAGCTGCCAGATCATATGGGCTTTTACCCTACTCCACACAATCTGACTTTGAGACTCTATTTTCCCTTATTGACAATAATGTGCCCGTCATTGTTTTCCAAAATGTTGCAACATCCTGGTTTCCAATGTGGCATTACGCTCTAGTAATCGGTTATGACCAAATACAAGAAAAAATTATTTTACATACCGGTGAGACACGAGCACACGAGATGTCCTACGAATTGTTTGAAAGAGTGTGGCAAAGAGGAAACTATTGGATATTGGCTTTGTTAAAGTCAGAGAAAACTCATAGGTACTTAGACCCATTCATTTACACTAAAGCGGCTCATGATATGCTCAAAGTTGGCAAAAATGAAGCGGCACTAAATCACTTAACCACAGCGACCAAAGATTGGCCTCAAGAATGGTTATCTTACTTTTTGCTGGGCAAT
>Ga0307488_10000273_pt1 | contig 41069 bp, 32 predicted proteins | sample SB02metaG_FD_202248 | JGI IMG/M metagenome (GOLD analysis project Ga0307488, IMG submission 202248) | Sea-ice brine microbial communities from Beaufort Sea near Barrow, Alaska, United States - SB 0.2 | ecosystem: Environmental > Aquatic > Marine > Coastal | place: USA: Alaska | collected... | reverse complement strand
CAAGCGGAACGGGCGCTATCACGTTGAATACCACAACTGGACTCATAATCGGCACAATTAATGTGTTTGATATCTCCCCTACCATGGCACACATTCATGCAGGTGAAGCGGGTGTAAACGGTGGTGTGGTTTTAGCCCTGACAGATGCAGGCCAGGGTGTTTTTACTGTACCAGCGGATACGGTTTTGGACATGGCTCAAATGGATTTGATGCAAGCTGAAGCGTTATACACAAACTTCCACACAGCGGAGAATCCAGGTGGTGAAATTCGTGGGCAAATCACCTTAGGTTTTTAGTCACAACAGCCCAACGTAAACCAACGAAAACGGGCTAAGTCGCCCGTTTTTTTTACTTCTAGCAAAAAATCAGACTGTGATTCGTATGGATACCTGCTTGCAACATGCTATCAAAAAAAGAGCGGCAATAACGACACATAACACAACAATGTATTACCTGCACTCTTGTCGCCACGTTTAACCTTAGTCATTTAGAGTCAGTTAAATAAACCTATATTTTTTGTTTAGACTAATTTAGTATCACAATGAATGACCGACTGTCGGTCATTCATTGCATATTCTAAGACTTTACGGATCAAAATGGCAATTAAAGTAGATAAAGACAAAAAAAGAAGGGACATAGCGATTGCTTGTACTGAGCTTTTATTGGAAAAAGGAATAAAAAATTTAACCATTATTGAGATTGCTAAAACCGCAGGGATTGGAAAAGGAACTGTCTATGATTATTTTAGTAATAAAGAAGAAATTGTTTTTGAAATAATTCGAAATTTCATTGAAAAACACCATGACAGCTTGCTGAGTCAAAGCGACAAGAAGACTTCTACTAAGCAAAAATTATTATATTTATTTGATTTTTTCTTATGGGAATACAAGCCTTATGAAAAACACTTGGACGTTTTTAGGGAATATCTAAGCGTCACCTTGTCTTCAAAATGCAACCCAATGCTCGAGTTCAACAGAGAATGCTCAGACTTTATAAGAAAAATCCTTGAAGACATTATTGAGGAAGGGATCGAAAAGGGCGAAATCCGAGACGTTTCTAGAAACCTGATTGATGGGATCATGAGAGCAGAAAGAGGCTATATGGTTGTTGCGTGGGCAGAAGGTAGAGACTTAAAACAAGAGTTTAAAGAATTTATAGACACGCTATTCGATTTGATAGAGATAAAAATATGAATAAAATTATAGTGTTAGCCCTAATGCTTTCCTTTACAAACGCACAAGCAAAAGAAATATATGCAACATTTACAGTCTATGCAAAACAGGGGGCCGATTTAGCGTTTAATTCCACCGGTATCATAAAAGAACTTCATGTCGACATTATGAGCGTAGTTAAAAAAGGTGACATTTTGGCCACATTAGTCAGTGACGAGCTAGTTGCGACAAACAATGCGTCTAAGGTGACACTAAAGTATGCAATTTTAGACTACGAAAGGCACAAGAGTCTATACCAGAAAAAGCTTATTGATAAATCCTTGCTGGACAAGTACGCCATGGCCTTCGAGGTCATTAAAGCCCATATTGAAATAGAAAAGACGCGCTATGCAAAAACGATTCTAAGAGCACCTTTTGATGGTGTCATTACCAAAAGAATGATTGAGTTAGGGGGTGTAGTAAGTGGACAGATGATAAAAACTGCCTTTAATATTCAAAGTGAACATGCCCGAATATTGATCGTTCAGATGGATCAAAAATACAACAGCGATGTTAATATTGGCGATCCCTTTTTATATAAAGTCGATGGTGATGACCAACAATACCAAGGTGAAATTTATAGAATATACCCAGAAGCAAACAGTAATAATAGAAAGATTTCCTTACAGGTTATTGCCAATGATTTAAAGGTAGGACTGTTTGGTGAAGGCAAAATAATGACATCGGATGACAGATATCATTTAGCAAAAGAAAGTCAAGAATAGCCTTATGTATAAATTTGCAATCAATCGTCCCATTACCATCCTTATGGCCGTCATGGCGTTAATAATATTTGGCATTAAGTCATATACCTCAATGCCTTTAGCGCTTTTCCCTAATGTGGATTTCCCCATAGTCACTATTCAAACGGTTTACCCCGGCGCGGATGCTAAAACGGTCGAATCTAAAATCACCGATAAAATTGAAGAAGCCGTTTCGGGTATCAACGGCATCGATAAGTTGAACTCAACCAGTTACGAAGGCTTGAGTTATGTCACGGTCATATTTGATTTAAAAATAGACATTAACGAAGCGGCTAACGATGTGCGAGATAAAATTGGTGGTGTGATATTACCCGATAACGCACTAGCGCCACGGGTGCAGAAAATTGCTACTGCAGGCCAGGCTATCAGTGTAATTGTAGTCAATAAAACGGGGGATATGTCTGCGCTTATGCAGCTAGTGGATGAAAAAATCAAACCAAAATTACAACGTATCTCCAATGTAGGTGATGTGGATATCGATGGCTACCAAGACCGAGAAATTCGCATATTAGTCGATCCCTATCTGCTCAATAAGTACAATATCTCAGCGATTGAGTTGCAAAATATCATTGGCAATGAAAATGTCAAATCCAGTTCGGGTAAAAGTATTAACGATAAACAAGAATTGATTATTAAATTTCATGGTGATGCCAAAGACATCGAATCATTGTCCAATATAGCAATAAAACCAGGTTTACGTTTAAAAGATGTGGCAAAAGTATTTGATGGATTAAGCGATGTAGAAAGTTACTCGTCTTATAATGGACAGGTGGGCGTGATACTGAACATTATGAAAATTTCAGGTACTAATGTCATTGATATCATTGATGAAACTAAACAATTGTTACCCGAGTTAAAATCTCTAGCCGGAGATAATTACCAAATAAGCTTAATCAAAGACCAGTCAGATAAAATCATGCACAGTGTCGACCAAGTGAAATTTGATTTAGTTTTTGGCGCCATATTAGCCATCATCATTGTTTTCATATTTTTACGAAATTTTACCGCCACAATGGTCTCTGCACTGGCCATCCCAACGTCTATCATCGGTACTTTCGCGATCATTGATTACATGGGTTATGACCTGAATAAATTAACCTTAATTGGACTCACCCTCGCCATAGGCATTTTCATAGACGATGCCATTGTAGTGGTTGAAAACATCAGTAAAAAAATGGAATCGGGCATGGAAGCTTTTCAAGCCACTTATGAAGGGGTGCACGAAATTGCTTTTTCCCTGCTTGCAATATCGGCGATGTTATTGGCTGTTTTCATACCGGTTGCTTTCATGGGAGGACTGATAGGCAAGTTTTTTAATGCATTTGCCATGACTGTTGCGTCCGGTATCGTGCTGTCTTATGTTGTGGCTATTATGTTTATTCCCACCATCGGCGCCCGTGTATTAAGACACAAAGAAACGAAGTTTCACGCCAAAACAGAGCCCATGTTTAAAGCGTTGGATAATGCCTATGTTAAAATTCTGAAGCCCCTGATCAAGTTTAAATATATGACGGTATTAGTCACCTTCGGACTCCTTATTTTATCCAGCAAAATATTCACCAATGTAGGCATAGATTTTGTCCCTACACAAGACAATAGCGAATTTCAAATCACCGCTAAAGCCGAAGTAGGTACATCCATTACCGAAATGAAAAATAGAATGAAACCCATTATGGATGTCATCAAAAAGGATAATATGGTTGATTATTATGCCCTCAGCATTGGCTATACCACAGCCAAGGAGTCACACAAAGCCTTGGTCTATGTAAAATTAAAGCCTATTGAACAACGCGGACTGGGTCAGGCAGGCATCATAGTCAATTACCGTGAACAGTTTAAATCCATACAATCTATGACCTTGGCTGTTGAAAAGATCCCTCTCATTAATACTGGTAGCAGTAATGCCCCGTTACAAATTGTTATCACGGGTGACAGTTTAGACAAGCTTAGTGAAATATCTCAACAAGTCTCCCAGATGTTAGGGAATTTTGAAGGGGCAGTGGATATTGACAGTGATTATCAAGATGGGAAGCCTGAAATCAGCATCTCTATCATAAGACATAATACCGCTAGGTTAGGCATTACCGCGACACAAATTGCAGCTTTATTGAATTCAAACTATTCCAGTGATAGTAAAATCAGTAATTTTGAACAAAAAGGCAGGGAATACGACATCACCCTAAGATTTGATGACGAGAGTCGAGCAAATATAGATAATCTTAAAAAATTACAGATCCGTGCCGCCAATGGTGAATATGTCTTTTTAGATGGTTTAATTCGTTTTGAACAAAGCAGATCAATAGCGACCATAAACAGGTTTGATCGCGAACGCAAAGTCATGGTCAGCAGTAACATATCTAATGTGCCACTCAATTCAATCGTCAACCAAGTTGATGCGAATATAGCTAAAATATTACCCAAAGGTTACCACTATACTTTTGCCGGTGATGTTGAACAAATGCAAGAAACTGTCGTGTCATTTAGTACCGCTGTTGGCCTTGCGGTGATACTTATCTACCTAATTCTGGCAGCACTTTACGAGTCATTGATTCAACCTATTATTATCATGGTCACTATGCCCTTGGCGTTTACGGGTGTGATAACGGCATTAGGGCTTAGTGGCAATAATTTTTCATTGTTTGTCATGATTGGCATCATTTTATTGTTAGGAATGGTAGGTAAGAATGCCATATTGGTAGTTGATTTTGCCAACAGAGCGATAAAACAGGGCGAATCTGTTGATGACGCGCTTATTCATGCTGGCGAAAAGCGATTACGTCCCATTTTGATGACCACATTTGCCATGGTGGGCGCCATGCTGCCTTTAGCGTTTGGCAGTGGCGCTGGCCACGAAATGAATTCACCTATGGCATTATCAATTATAGGGGGATTAATCAGTTCTACCATTTTAGCATTATTGGTGGTGCCAGCCTTTTACAAAATTCTTTATCCCGTAGATAGCTGGCTCAGAAAATGGTATGAAGTTGGCAAGATCTAACCCCCTTTCATTTTCTGCTAATAAGTCGGTATAACTATGAGATAAATGGGTGAAGCCATTGGTCTTCATTTAGGTGGGTGGGCTAATATTTAGCGGTTAGGTGTGTTAAACGAAAGCCTGCATTTAAGGTTTTTCAGCCCAATGAGAGAGACAATATAACTCGCTATTTTTGCCATCCGTTATCCACCTGCTCCATTAACATACCTGTCCTGTTAATTTTGGGGCGCACAGCCAATAGTGTTGCAATATACGCTAAACATAATTGTGGGCAGTCAGCTTAGCAGAATTGACTTCCAGCCCCAAAAAGCCAAATACTTTAATAAATGGGATTGGTATTATAGTCATTATTGGTTGTTAGCTGGGTTGTAGTGGAACTTAAATCTAACTGCTAAGAATATCAGGCTAAGTCGTTTCCCATTCCAGCCTGTTGAGCATATGAACTAACCTTGATTGGATAAAATACTCAAAGTCTATTTGTGGGGGCTAACAGGCTGGGTTTCGCAATTCGAAGGAAAATACTGAAATATGGCAAACAAAAACTGACTTAACTAAATCTGAGGATGACACTGGGATTATTGCTTATTGGTACCCTCAAAAGGTGTTTATTTCAACTATAGTGATGTGCGGACTCCCGTCATTTTTATACGAGGTTAACATGCCATCACATATTTATAAGCACGTTGAGTTAACTGGCTCGTCTCCACTTGGCATGGATGTACGAGTGACTAAGTTAAAGTGTTTACGTCGGATAAGAAAAAAACATTCGCAACGGCAACGCGGTTGGCGCCCATAAAATAAACTATTTTTTCGGTTAATAACTTTGGCAGCAAGCGGTTTTTGTTGCCTACTTTTTTAGCTGCAGTAAAAAGTAGCTCATACGAAAAGATTTCTTTTGAAGAAATCCATGAAGTGGCCACGCAGGATGCCTGGAAGCGCTAGCCCATGCACCTGATTTAGACCCTCAAATAATTGGAGGGTCAAATCACATCCTTAAAAATAAAGTTATAACTTCCTATACCTAGGTATCACCTCATATATTTTTCAATCAAACCAAATGGTCTTTAATAGAGCTCTTTATACGCAGCATAGATTGCAAATAAACTTAAACACCGAGGAACTTAACCATGTTGAAAATAGTTAAAATTTCTATCGTTATCACTTCTATCACTTTATTCACTGCAGGCAACGCACAAGCTGACATAAACGAAGCGTTACAAAACATCTGCACTATCGTTAAAGCAGATGACAAAGGCGAACTACGTAGAAAAATGAAACGTGTTCAGTCTGACTTTAGAATGAAGCTTAGAGATTACTACACAGGCGTTTCTTGTGGTGGTAACAGCCTAATCCGCACCGCTATGATTAACGGCTCTGTTGAAACTGGTACTTTGATGATCAAGAAAATGCCAAGAGGTGACTTAAGATCACCTGAAGCTGACGGAAAAACCGTATTAGCTTGGGCCATTGAAAATGGTTTAGATGCATCACCTATAGTAGCTGAACTGAACGACAGGATTTAAGCTACGAGCTAGACAAGAAATGTTCATGAATGAACTGAAAGTTCAACATGGTAGGTAGGATATTTTAATCAAATAACCTACCCTAAGAAGACGGCTTCTCTTGAGGCCGTTTTTTTTTGCGTGAAGATAAATGAAACATAAACCGCAGAGGACACTAACAGCACAGAGAAAAAAAAAGAAAAATTTAATTATTAACAATCTTTACCTCTGTGTAGCTTAGTCCGCTGTGGTTTAAACGATTTTAGTCCTAAACGTATAGCCCTCATAGCTATTAAGCTCGAAGCTCTTAAGGCCTTAAAGTCATTTTACCTTTTACTTCTCGGTTCATGACTTTATTCAACGCATCTTTGGCATTTTCTAAAGGCACGACTTCATCGACGACCACTTTGACTTTACCTTGCACATACCATAACAATAACTCTTTCATATTAGTGGCAAAGTCTTTTGGTTGATGTTGGGTGAACGACCCCCAAAAAACGCCCATCACTGAGTAACCTTTTACTAAGGCTAAATTCACAGGGAATTCAGGGATAGTGCCGCCAGCAAAGCCGACCACTAACAGTCTGCCGTTCCAAGCCATGCTTCTTGAACAAGCATGAAAAGTATCGCCGCCTACACATTCATACACCACATCAACACCTTTGCCATCGGTCACATTTTTAATGGCGGTTTTTAAATCGGTTTCTGTGTAGTTAATGAGAATGTCTGCACCATTGGCTTTAGCCATGTCTAACTTCTCTTGGGTAGAGCAAACCGCAATAACCGTTGCGCCCATTTCTTTCCCAATTTGTACTGCAGCTAAACCTGTTCCACCCGCGGCACCAGTGACCAATAAGGTTTCACCTGGCTGGATTTGTGCCCGCTGTTTGAGTGCGTGATGCGCCGTAGCGTGAGCAGTAACCAATGCTGCCGCTTCTTCATCAGGGATTTCGTCAGGAATGGGCATGATGTGCGAAGCAGGACATAATACTTTTTCAGCGTAACCACCTAACATACACATGGCAATCACTCGCATGCCAACTCTAAGATGAGGCACACCCTCGCCTATTTCGCTTATTACCCCTGCGACTTCATTACCTGGTACAAAAGGAAATGGGGGTTTCATCTGATACAAACCTTGTACCAATAATCCATCAGGGAAGTTGACGCCACATGCTTTAACATCAACCACCACATGGCCTTTTATGGCCACTGGATCCGCGACATCTTTATATTTCAGTTGTTCTACTGGGGCAAATTCTTCACATACTATGGCTTTCATTACATTCTCCGTGAAAGGTCTAGTATTCAAGCAAAATTCTAAAGTTTTGTTTGAATGCTATTGGGTAAGTTTTAGTGCGTATTGGGCTAAAGGTTTAACAATAGCACCAACTGCTTGTGCTTCTTTATTGGACGCATTGCCATCTTCAGCTCGTTTTGCCACACCTTGGGCAATGGCGCCCAAGCGGAAAAAACTAAAGGCTAGGTAGAAATTCCAATTGTCGATTTTTTCAATACCCACCAATTTGCAATAAACGTCTACATATTGTTGTTCTTCTGGGATCCCTAGGGGCGCTCTCTCAATACCACCTAATCCAGTCGCTTTACCAACATTTTCGGGCAAACGCAGCTGCATACATTGGTACGCTAAATCAGCATAAGGATGGCCTAAAGTAGATAACTCCCAGTCCAATACAGCTAAAATCTTTGGCTCTGTTGGATGAAACATTAGGTTATCCATACGATAATCACCGTGCACCAGTGATACTTTGCCATCATCTTCTGGCAAATGTTTTTCTAGCCATACAATTAACTGATCCATTTCAGGGATATCTTGGGTTTCTGACAACTTGTATTGTTTGCTCCAACGGCTAAATTGGCGTTCGTAATAGTTGCCAGATTTGCCGTAATCCTTCAACCCTGCTTTTTCGATATCCACACTATGCAGTGCAGCGAGTACTTCAACCATTTCTTGATACATTTGGCTGCGTACTGTGTTGTCGGCAATTTCTGGTAATGCACTATCCCAAAACACTCGCCCTTCGACATATTCCATAATATAAAACATGCTGCCAATTAAGGAGGTGTCTTCACAAAGATGATAGACCTTCGCCACGGGTACTGTTGAGTTTTCAAGTGCAGCCAATACTTTATATTCACGGTCAACAGCATGGGCAGACTTCAGTAATTTACCTGGTGGTTGGCGTCTGAGCACATAACACTGCTTGGCCGTCATTAACTTAAAAGTGGGGTTTGACTGCCCACCAGCAAATTTAGTGGTCGTGACGGGCCCTTCAAAACCCGCGACATGTTGGGTTAAGTAATCAGCCAAAAGCTGCTCGTCTAATTGATCAACTGAGCCTTTATCGGTCATATCATTTTCCTTTTTATCACTCTCATATTAGGCATTTTTATCTTTTATTAGATTACGGCCTAATTGCATCATATGTACTTCATCAGGCCCATCAGCTAAACGGATAGTGCGCGCATAAGCATAAGTGGCAGACAGAATAAAGTCTTGGCTAGTTCCCGCCGCACCGTGCATTTGAATGGCTTGGTCAATCACATTACATGCCATTTTGGGTGCCACAATTTTAATCGCAGCAATAATATTGCGACTGACTTTGTTGCCGTATCTGTCCATATTATCAGCCGCTTTTAAGGTTAATAAACGCGCCTGCTCAATATCACAATGCATTTGCGCAATACGTTCGCGAATAGACTGTTGTTTACTTAAAGGTTGTCCAAATGCAATACGCGTTTCCACTCGTTCACACGCCAAGTCTAAGGCGCGCTGTGCACAACCAATTAAACGCATACAATGATGTATTCTACCTGGCCCTAAACGGCCTTGAGCGATAGCAAAACCTTCTCCTTCTCCAACCAATAAATTGGCAGCAGGTACCCGCACATTGTCAAAGGAGATCTCTGCGTGCCCAATAGGTTCATCATAATGTCCCATAGCAGCCATAGGACGAACAACTGTTACCCCTTTAGTATCCAAAGGGACTAAAATCTGTGATTGTTGTGCGTGACGAGCGGCACAAGGATCCGTTTTCCCCATCACCACCATCACTTTACAGTTGGCATTCATCGCGCCGCTGGTGTACCACTTAAGGCCGTTTATGACATATTCGTCGCCATCGCGCATAATAGAGGTTTCGATGTTAGTGGCATCTGATGAAGCAACAGCAGGTTCGGTCATAGCAAAAGCAGAACGAATTTTGCCTTCTAACAAGGGCACTAACCATTTTTTCTTATCGTCTTCAGAGCCATAACGTGCCAGCACTTCCATATTGCCGGTATCAGGCGCACTGCAGTTAAAGACTTCACCACTCCACATCACGCGGCCCATAAGTTCGCATAATGGCGCGTATTCCAAATTACTTAAACCCGCACCATAAGGCAGGTATTCTTCTGGTAAGAACAGATTCCATAAACCTGCATCTTTGGCTTTTTGTTTAAGGGCCTCCATCATGGTAGGCGTAGCCCAACGATCTGGATTGTTGTGAACAGCATCAATATATTCCTGTTCAATAGGGTAAATATGCTCATCCATAAAGGCTTGTAGGCAGTCGATCAGTTTTTGTGATTTATCGGAGTAATCAAAATTCATGGTCATATTTCCTTTAGCTAAAGGTGATGGAGTCCAGTCTATCTGGGCTGTCTAAATGTGGGATATTATTAAAACTTGATAAACGTATATTGCTTTTATTGAAGAAAAAATGGCTGATACTGGTGTTACGGACTTGCATGTTCAGCTCTATGACTTGTTTAGCATCCAGTCCTAATACCACACTCATTAGCATGGATATGGCTCCCCCTGAACTCACAATCAATATAGGTTTATCACTATTTTGCTGGCAAGCTGCCTGTAAAGCACCTTTTACTCTATGTTTAAAGTCTAGCCAGCTCTCTTGAAGCGTATCTGAAGGTAATAAGTCCTCAGACCATGCGTGCATCGCTCGTTTTAACAAACGGTAAAAATCAGCAGGTTTAGGATTTTCAGGCAAACAACTTTGTGGGTTTAATGCCAAATAACTGTCACCAATATTTTTGAAATCAAATTCATTAAAGCCAGTATCTACTGTTACAACTGGAGATTGACTTAAGCCATCTAGAATACCTTGAGTGGTTTCTCTATGGCGAACCATGTCTCCCATAAAGGCTTGAGAAAAACTGATATCTCTTGATGTGAAGTATTCGCCAAGCCATCGCGCCTGTTGATGACCCAGTTCACTCAACTTGTCATAATTTTTTGCTCCAAATGAAGCTTGTCCATGACGGACTAAATAGAATTCAGACACGTATTCACCATTAATTTTTTAACTCAATTGATAATATTCTTAATAGATCTATAAGTTGAATTTATTATTTTAATTAAATTACATTTATTAAATTTATATCGCCAACATTACCTCCAATAATTCGGCTCCATCCCCCTCCCTCAGAAAGTGTATGTTTCAGGTTTTTGCCTAATATTCCGCACACACGGCTTAATATACATTGGCAACATCACAATAAAGGAGAATAAGGCATTGGGCAGGTATTAGGGAATCATCTACATGTTAGTTAGTGTAAATTTTTAAGACATACGTGTGAAGTATTTCAACAAAACGACTTATTTTTTAAATCCAAGATAATTAATAATTAACAATTAACAAACTAATCGTTTACTTGTTGTACAAAATTTTGATAAAATTTTGTGGATTTATTTTTTGACTTCAAGGCTATCCAAAGTTTAATTTTTACCATTTTTACCATTTTTACCATTTTTACCATTTTTACCATTTTTACCATTTTTACCATTTTTACCATTTTCAATAAAACAGTCCAAACACAAGCTAGCTTTGCTAGCAAATAAGGAATAAATAATGAAACAAAGGCTACCAATACGTTTTAAACCTTCTGCGGTATCTAGCATAGTTGCTATGTCTTTAGCACTTACTAGCGCCATAACTTTTGCTCAAGAAACAGAAGAAGGCCGTTTAGAAACCATCACAGTCACCGCACAAAAAAGAGCACAAAATCTTCAAGAAGTGCCTGTATCAGTGACTGCTTTTACCGGTGATGAAATGGCCGAAGCGGTCATTAAAGACATGTACGACTTACAAACAAACGTACCAGGTTTGGGAGCGTTTCAAAATCAAAGTGCTACCAACTCCAGTTTTTCTATTCGTGGCGTAGGTACTTCATCACAAAACTTTGGACTTGAATCATCTGTAGGTTTGTATGTAGACGGTGTATATCGTGCTCGTCAAAACTCCATGATCAATAACTTGGTAGATGTCGCCGCAGTTGAAGTGTTACGTGGTCCTCAAGGTACACTTTTTGGTAAAAACACCCCCTCAGGTGCAATATTAGTGAGCACTGTTGCGCCTAGCCATGACGGCGATGATGGCTTTATTGAAGCCACGGTAGGTAACTATGGTTTAGTCAATCTTTCAGGAGCGATGTCTTTCTCAGCTATTGAAGATGTACTCGCATTCCGTGCTACCGCTTTCAGTAGTTCAAGAGATGGCACAATCAGCGATGTTAATTTAGGTGAAGATATCCTTAATGATAGAAATCGCTGGGGGGGTCGCTTACAAGCTTTGTATACACCTAATGACGATGTGACCTTGAGAATTATTGCTGATTATTCTGAAATAGATGAAATATGTTGTGGCGCACCCGTGCAGCTAAATAATGATAAGCTCAGTGCTGGCGGTGCTCCAGGGTCTGATCTGTTACTTGGTAGTCCCCTTTTCGGTGCCACAATACTTCGCGGTGAAAACTTTTACGATAGAGAAGTGGCACTTTCTCTGTTACCTGTATCGACTATGGAAGACACAGGAATATCGGCCGAATTAAACTGGGATTTAGATGACAATTACACCTTTGTGTCTATTTCGGCTTATCGCGCCTTTGATTCAGTTGATATAATTGATACAGATTTTATTGACGCAGATTTGTTTTTCACAGGAAATGATGCTGAACAAAGTTCCTTTTCTCAAGAGTTCAGATTGGACTACACCGGAGATAAGTTAAATTATATTTTAGGCGCATACTATTTCGCACAGGAAATTGACCTTGTATATAATATCGATACTCAATCTCAATTTAGTACATTCTTTGATGTGGCCGTTCTTCCAGCGCTCCAGGCGTCACCTTTGGCTGGGATATTCGACGGGTTGAATGGTTTGAGCGCCCTCACTGGTGGATTTATTGCTCCCCTTGCCCCTGGCTCGGGTGACGGATTCAGCTTTACTCACTTAGCTCAACAAGAACATTCAAGCTATGCTATTTTTGGTCAATTTGATTATCAAATTACCGACGAATTAACGCTGACTACAGGCCTGCGTTACACCGAAGAAGAAAAAGATTTGTCCACTGTATACCGTGAATTGGATCCTACTGGTCAACAACTTTTACATGCGGATTTTGGCGCTGCTGGAGCGGCGTTAGGCAATATTGGGGCAGCATTACTCAGTGGTAACGCACCCACATCGGCTGATTTACAAGCGATTGCGCCACTTCAGACTCCCGGTTGGGGCTTTCCTTTTGTCACTGCTAATACTAGCCCTAGGTCGAATATTGTGGAAAATATCAAGGATAATCAAGTTTCAGGTACGCTCAAACTAAGTTATCAGCCAAACCGAGACACGCTGTTATACGCATCATACGGCACTGGGTACAAATCTGGCGGAACTAACACCGACCGCATTGCAGATGGTTTTAATCCCGTATTTGATGCAGAAACATCAGAGTCTATAGAAATTGGCATTAAGAAAGACTTCCGTGACTATGACTTACGTATCAATGCAGCCGCACATTACACGACTGTGGACGACTTTCAAGCGAACACATTTACCGGCGGCGGCTTTAATTTACAAAATGCTGGAGACTATGAAATTTCTGGTTACGAAGTGGAAGCAACTTGGCTACCCATGGATAGTCTTGAAGTAAAATTAGCTTACGCATTTGTTGATGCTACATATAAAACGTTTTTAGCTGGAAACTGTTGGGTGGCTTATACATGGGATACAGGTATTGACGATCCCGGTCGTCAAAATGCAACCGATGAGTTCTGTGACCGATCAGGTGACAGGCCGGGCGGCGAACCTAAACATTACGCAGTGATAAGCGTGAAGAAAGACTTCGAGATAGCCGACGGTATTTATAGTTATGTTCAAGGAGATTTCAGCCACACCAGTGAAGTCATCCTAGACGGCAGTAACGACCCGTATGCCATTCAAGATGGCTACAATGTGGTTAACTTAAGACTCTTTCTGAACTTTGAAGAAGCCGATATAGACGTGGTTGTTTGGGCGCGTAACCTTCTAGATGAAGAATATATCAACCGTACTAACTTCAATACACCTATTCAGGACGGTAAGTTAAATGCGTATATGGCTGAGCCAGCTACTTTTGGTGTGACAGTTAAGAAGCGTTTTTAATTCATACTGCTTAAGTTAGACAGTTTAAAGCCGGCATATGCCGGCTTTAAACTGTCTATAAAAATATAATCGTCAAAACACATTATCCACGACTTCGTTTACTACCAATCTCGCCACATACCAATTGCAAACAGCACTTTCAACTCACATTTATAACTAAACACTATATTATTTGAATTCAATCATTAAATTAACAACATGAAAACATTATTAACAATTTATTTGCTTTTGGCGTACTCTAGATTTTGCAGGTCTAATGAGTGAATTTTTTTGGCTTCAAAGTTGTTTGGGAATTCACTGTTTGTCATTTGTTTAATAAGAAAGTCAATCAAGAGTAAACGTTAATGAATAAAAATGTGATCAATAATTTCCCGCAGGCAAACAAAACCTTTAAAAAAACACTCTTAGTTTCAGCGATTTTAGGTGCTTTAAGTGCGACCGCCCTTCAAGCCCAAGAGAGCGAAGCTGTTGAACCAGAGGAAGAATTCGAACGTATATTCGTCACTGCATCAAAACGGACGACAGGTTTACAAGAAACCCCTGTAGCCATTCAAGTAGTGTCTGGCAAAGCTATGGAGCAAGCCAATCTTGCTAATATAAGTGACTTACAAATTTTGGTGCCTACACTACGCGTGGCACCATTAGAACGCTCTAGTAACGTTACCTTTTCTCTTCGTGGTTTTGGTAACGGAGCAAACAATACAGGTATTGAACCATCAGTCGGTATATTTATTGATGGTGTATACCGCTCTCGCGCTGGTGGCGCCATTAACAGTTTACCAAGGGTGTCGCAAATTGAAGTACTCAGTGGCCCACAAAGCACTCTGTTTGGTAAAAATGCCTCTGCGGGTGTCATTAGTGTACGTACTTTAGAGCCCTCTTATAACTTTGAAGGCAAGGTAGAAGCCGGTATTGGTAACTATAATAATCGATTGGTCAAAGGTTACGTCACTAACGGCATTACAGATAACCTAGCCTACAGCTTATCTGGCGGCTTTAACACACGTGATGGCTTTACTGAGAGTATCAGCAATGTTGAGGGGATCAAGGACCTCAATGACAAAGATAGATGGAACTTGCGTGGCCAACTGTTGTATGAACCAACCGAAGATGTGAAGGTTCGTTTTATTGCAGACTACAGCGAAATCAGTGAAATTTGCTGTACAGTAGCGGCAGCCATAAACGGACCAACTACGGGAGCTTCTCAAGCAGTAGGTGGCGGTGGTTTTGGCGGCAGCATTGTGCTGGATGACGCAGACCCATTTGCTTTTGAATCGGCCCTTACTACCAGCCCTACTAATGATGTAAAAGATGGCGGTGTGTCTGTGCAGGTTGATGTGGATTTTGAAAACTTTGCATTTACCTCTATTCTCGCCTACCGAACTAACGAAGTGGTTACAGGCGCAGATGAGCCACATGATGTGGACTATAACTCTTCAGATGTCTTAGGTCTTTCAACACGTACCGACATAGAAACGTTTACACAGGAATTCCGCCTGACTTCCACAGGCGATAACACTCTCGACTGGATGGTAGGCGGTTTTTACTTTTCTGAACAAGTTGAGTTTAGTGATAGCTTAAGTTTTGGTGAAGATGCCAGAGGTTTTATTGACCTTTTAATTGGCGGCGGTGTACCTGGTACATTTAGCGGTGTAGAGGCTGCAATCGGCTTGCCTGATGGTTTTGCTTATTCTGCTGGTTCGCAGATTAATACCGATTTGACCCAAGATAACGATGCTTTTTCAATATTTGGTAACTTTGATTACCATATTTCGGATGATTTAACCGCTACCCTTGGCATCGCGTACACTAATGATGAAAAAGAAATCACCATGGTGCAACCCCGAAATGAGGCGTTGTTTTCATCATTGCCATTACCTCCCGCTCCCCACCCTCTGAGTGGCTTAAGTGCTGTGCAGTTTTTACCGCCTAACCTAGATTTACCCAATTCAGTTGAAGACAACTCAACCTCTGACAGTAAAACAACCTACTCAGTACGATTGGCCTACACCTTAAATAAAAATGTCAATTTCTTTACCACGGCTGCCACTGGGTTTAAAGCGACCTCATGGAATTTATCTCGTGATTCTCGCCCTTTCCCTAGTGATGAAGCGGCATTAGTTGCAGCTGGACTCACTCAGCCAAATCAAAGTTACGGCACCCGTTATGCTTCTCCTGAATTAGCGACGGTATATGAGGTAGGTATGAAGACACGCTTTAAAAAAGGCGGGCTTAATGTGACCATATTTAACCAAACCATTGAAGGCTTTCAATCCAGCACCTTTCTTGGTAGCGGTTTTGTGTTAGCTAATGCGGGAGAGCAAACGACCAAAGGAATTGAGTTTGATTCTGTGTATCGTGCTTCAGATGAATGGACCTTGACCTTAGCAGGAACTTTCCTTGATCCAGTTTATGATTCATTTATAGGTGCATCAGGGGTTATGGGGCAGATTGATTTATCAGGTACTAAGCCGGCGGGCATACACGAGCAAAGCATCTCCGCGGGAATCGCCTACAACTACGAGTTGGACAACGGAATGTACGGTTATGTGCGCACCGATTACATCTACGAAAGTAAGGTTAGACTTGTGTCGAACTTGCCAGAATCTCTGACCCGTGAAGTCAGTACCTTTAACGCAAGTGCCGGTCTGAACTTCGAAAATGGTGTGATGCTACAACTTTACGTACGTAATCTCACTAATGATGAATATTTCATGTCAGGCTTCCCACCTCCAACGCAAACAGGAAGCTTTTCTGTTTATCCTAATCAACCACGCACTTTTGGTGCTAACGTATCGTATGAGTTCTACTAAACAGTAAACATCAAAATTGAAGCCGGCATTTTCCGGCTTTTTTTTCACAAAATACTTGAAAGTGATCCATATGGCCACCGCAACAACTAAACACTAGTCCACCACTTAACATCCAAACTATATCTAAGTAGTTTATGGGTATGATGAAATAGGCACACAATCATGAAGTCATTTATTAACATTAAAATGCTCGTTGCCATCACATTACTGTCAGTTACGTCAGTTAATGCCAATGCAGCAGAATGCCCAGATTTACTCAAATTTGTAAAACGTAAACTTAACTCACAAGACACAGTGAATATGTGTGATGCCTATCAAGGTAAAACGATTTTATTTGTAAATACAGCTAGTTACTGTGGTTTTACACCACAATTTGAGGGACTTGAAACCTTGTATAGTCAATACCAAGATAAGGGTTTTGTCGTGCTAGGATTCCCCTCACACGACTTTAATCAAGAAGATAAAAGTGAAGTCAAAACAGGGCAAATTTGCCGACTCACTTACGGAGTTAAATTTCCCATGTTTGAGGCGATGTCGGTCAAAGGTGAAGATGCCGACCCGCTGTATAGAATGTTAGCTAATAAATCTGGTCAAGCGCCCAAGTGGAACTTTTTTAAGTACCTAATGGATAAAAATGGCAAGGTTGTTAATGCCTATGCGTCAGCTGTCAAACCTACAGATAAGGCATTAGTAGAGGATATTGAAAAGGCATTGCAGTTATAAATAACGTTAAGGTTTTCTGAAGAGTTTGACGTGGTCAACTCAACACAGCCACGTCATAACGATTATTTTAAATAAAACTGGCAAAGCGCTCTGATAACTCTCGTTATTTAAAATACAATAAGACTGACACTTTCTTCCAAGGTCACTGTTTTAGCATCCACGCGGTCAATGATTTTAATGATGGTAGTTTGTACCGTCTCATCCTGACGAATATCCGTGTCGCTATTAAAGGTTTCCAGCATAGGCTCGGCATTTTCTTCTTGAATAAACCCCACTTCTACTTTTGTAGCTAAGGCTTCACTGGGGCCAAAGTATTGAATGCTGATCATAGGATATCCATGAAAACCACGTTTAACCCGCTTACTGATGCGTTTTTGCGACTTGTCTAAGTTCATACTTGATACCATAGATCGATTTATAGAGGATTATGATAACGGCTAAAGCATGTCAGTGGGACATTTTAAGTGTGCATTCGATAAAAATATTATTGCTCAGACGTAGAGCGACCACTTAACGTATAATATTTGTCATGCCGTTTATTTAAGATACCGTTATGACAGCTGTAACCTTTGCCCCAAATAAAACCACCACTTTAGAAGCGCCCGTCAGGATCTTAGAATATTCACCTGTTCAAAAAACCAAAGGCACCGGAACTGGCTTGGTCAGCTTGGGCTGCCTAAACTAATACGAGCGTTGCTTTATAATGCAAAACAACCACCACACGTCCTTACTTTTTTACTTCTTTTGTAATCATCAGGCACAACATGCTTTACCTGACTTCACTCTAAACTGGTTCGGTTATATTCGAGTTAATAGTTTTGCTATCTGGGCTTATCTCCACTGTTAAAGTGAGCACAGGACATAACTGATGATGATATGTTGGTATCCATACACATATTAGATTGAATTGACAAAACAATAACAATAACAATAAACATGATTACATTCAGTTACACTGCAGTAAATATATTTGAGGGCAATCATTAGCGAAAGTTAATGTGCGCAAAACTACCAGTCTAAGTGTTTTACATACGGTCGTGGGGTTGCAAAGTATATGGACATATTTAAATCACCCCCATGTAGAGCATGTTACCTAAAAAACGAGGTATAAATGTCTAACATCTTTAAATCATCAATCGCACTAACTCTTTACTTAGCTTTATCAGCTTGTGGCGGCGGAGGCGGTGGAAGCTCTAGCGGCACCAATCTTAGTGGCGGAAGTAACACAACACCAGTCACAGTATCCATTTCAGCCAATCCAATCACTGTTATGGTCGAGGAATCTACCACCATCACTTGGTCAAGTGCTAACGCATCATCTTGCACAGCCTCTGGTGCTTGGACAGGTGATAAATCGACGTCTGGCAGTGAATCCATTGTTATGAATGACTTTGGAGACCAACGTTTTTCACTTACATGTGGAAGCGCCTCTGCAAGTGTAACGGTTTCTGTCAACAGTGATAATTCACAAGGCTCTTGTGTCAATCCTCATAGCGCAGAAATATATGAGTCATACCTAGGTGACTATGACGTTCCAATGCCGCAGAACACCTTTAGCGATGAATACTATAAGGGAGTCGGTCTTAAGGATTATGGCGTTGAGTGGATTTACAATAATTACAAAGGAAAAGGGGTGAGTTGGCTTCAAGATTGTACTGAAACTGAATACATTAAATTAATGTATAGAACGACATTAAAGCGACTAAAAGACCATGGTGTCAATACCGTATCAATATATAACTTTGGTTATTGGCAAGATGCTAATGCTGATGCTTGGTTGCTTGATCATAATAGTAAGCATTTAGACGATTGGGTTATTGAGTACATTGTAGAAGAAGGTGAAAAGTTAGGCTTGGACATTCACTATGTTTGGCAGTTCTTAACACAAGATACTCAAATTAATGCTTTGTTCCCGTTTAATGGTTATGTAGAAGTTGATTTACCGTTATTAAAGAAAATTATGGATGCTCATGAAACACATATCTTGTGGGAAGCAGAACGTTTAGAAACACTTGGCGTCGGGGCTATTTCAGCAGATTGGAGTGCAATGTGGTTATGTTTTCACTGTGGTATAGATAAGCCTAGTAATACACAAGAAGAGACGGATGAACTTAAAGATTATTATATGGAAAGAATGGGCGGCATCATTGATCAAATCAAATCAAAGTTCTCCGGTAAAATCTATGTGGGTGATGGACCTCAATGGAATGATAAACGGGTATTTGATAAAGTTGACGGCATGATACTGCCTTTCGGTAACCTTCTAACAGAGGATGAAGTGGCAACCGCTACTGTCGACCTAATACAAGAGCGAGCCACTCAGTTTATTGAAAACACCCACAAACAATGGCGTTGTTTAGATGAGCAACCTTGTTGGTATAATTCGAGTGTCACTATCCCTAAAGTAGTATTTAATTTTTTTGGTCAAAGTCACGCCTCATTTTTAACAACAGGCTGGATTGAAGATGGATTTTGCACTGCAGGAGTTATCAATGGTGATACCACCGAATGCGTTCAATATGAAGTGAAAACCGATTTTTCTGCTCAAGCAATCTTTACCGAAGGATTATTACGAGCAGCCGATAATCAACCTTATTTTGATACGTTAGGAACAACAACATCAACCGGATATTGGTTATCAGATACCTTGATACCTGATGAAAATCAACTTCCTGCGAGTTCCAATACAATAGAAGGTTTCCCCAATATGTCACAATCGATTCGAGGTAAGCCAGCAGAGAAAATCATTAAATACTGGTATTCCGGCGAAGATGAAGCATATGAGCCAAAGATTATTGACTAACTTTTTTAAGATAATGAGAATATGTAATCTACGTTTTAAATTATTTTACATTGGATGCTATATCTTGATAAAGCCGCATAGTGAAAGCTTTGAGGCTTTATTTTACAAAATATAGAGAGTATATAACCAGCATGTAAAGGCTAAAAAATAAACATCTAAAGTGGTAGTGTCAACTTGACTTTGGTCAAGTCATTTAGCCAGCACCTCACTTTAAAGTGGCCTTTTTTAAGTGAATTTATTATAATTATTGATGTTTATATCTCTTTGATGTGAATAGCAGATTAAAATTTTAAAATGTAAACTAATGAATTGTACACATGGTGAGGTATAAAATATTGCACTTCGCTTTATTACTTTAAACTACCCCGTAATACCCAAAACAGGATAAACAAAACATTTATTCATCCTTATCTTTCCTTCTCTTTCCTGTATGATAATGCGCAATAAATCATGTATAAGCCCTGCCTTAGCCAATAGACTACGTAAGCTATAAAGACAGTTAAACCACCATTTTTTTATAACGCTTTAACCGATTGGTTTGAGCCAGTTAAAGCATCAGAGCACAATATGAAAGTTGAACAATTTACCCCAAATAAAACCACTACCCTAGAAACGCCAGTCAGAATCTTAGAAGACTCACCTGTTCAAAAAACTAAAGGCACGCGTATTGGCTTTGTGAGCTTGGGTTGCCCAAAAAACTTAGTGGACTCGGAACGAATTTTGACTCAGTTGCGTACTGAGGGTTATGACGTGGTGCCTACCTATAACGATTCTGATTTAGTGATTGTGAACACCTGTGGTTTTATAGACTCAGCGGTACAAGAGTCACTAGATACCATTGGTGAAGCTTTAGCCGAAAATGGCAAAGTCATAGTCACGGGGTGTTTAGGGATTAAAGAAGATGAAATACGTGCGGTACACCCAAATGTTTTGGCGATTACCGGCCCTCATGCTTATGAAGAAGTGGTCAATCACGTACATGAACATTTACCTCAGCCTGAACATAACCCTTTTTTAAACTTGGTGCCGGATATTGGCGTTAAACTCACGCCTCGTCACTATGCCTATCTGAAAATATCCGAAGGCTGCAATCATAGATGCACCTTTTGTATTATTCCTTCTATGCGTGGTGATTTAGTGAGTCGCCCTATTGGTAGCATTTTGGATGAAGCACAACGATTGAAAAATGCGGGTGTAAAAGAGTTATTGGTGATTTCTCAAGATACCAGCGCTTATGGTGTAGACGTCAAAAACAAAACCGACTTTTGGGATGGCATGCCGGTGAAAACCGATATGAAAACGCTTTGCGAAAAACTCGGTGAAATGGGTATTTGGGTACGTTTGCATTATGTCTACCCCTACCCTTCGGTGGATAAAATTATGCCTCTGATGACACAAGGTAAAATTTTGCCTTATTTGGACATTCCTTTCCAACATGCCAGCCCGCGAATTTTAAAACTCATGAAACGCCCCGCGGCCGCTGAACGCACTATGGAGCGTATTAGAGCATGGCGTGAGGTATGCCCGAATATCGTCATTCGTTCGACCTTTATTGTGGGTTTCCCAGGTGAAACCGAAGAAGACTTTCAAATGTTGTTAGACTTTTTAGATGAAGCGCAACTTGACCGTGTCGGTTGTTTTAAATATTCAGATGTAGATGGTGCAAAAGCCAATGACTTGCCAGATCCCCTAAGCGCAGACATCAAGCAACAACGTTATGACCGTTTTATGCAAAAACAATCTGACATTAGCACCGCTAAATTAAAGGACAAAATTGGCTTAGAATATCAAGTCATTATTGACGAAGTCACACCAGAAGGCGCGATTGGCCGTTGTTACGCCGATGCCCCTGAAATTGATGGTAATGTGCATTTGACCGACGAATTTGATGTAGAGCCAGGTGACATTATCTGGGCGCAAATTATTCACAGCGACGAATACGATTTATGGGCCGTCAAAGTGGATGATGACGACGAAGTTGAAACCGCTGAAGTAATATAAAAGGACTTACCTATGTCATCATCCGTTACCGACCTTGCCGAAGTTATCCAAATCGTGGTGGCACCTGTGTTTATGTTAACTGGCATAGCAGGCTTTTTGAATGTTATGTCGGGACGTTTAGGACGGATTGTTGACAGAGCACGTATTATGGAACGCCGTGTTTATACCATTAAAACTCCAGAGATTTTAGAACATTCAGAAAACGAATTAAAAAACTTATGGCGCAGGATCAAACTGATTAATCGCTCAATTGGCTTATGTACGGCGTCAGCGTTGTTTGTCTGCGCTGTTGTGGTGTTCTTGTTTTTGGGTGATTTATTGCTGTTTGATTTGAGTAAATTGATAGTGACAATGTTTGTCATTGCGCTGTTTTTATTGATTTTTGCCTTACTGACTTTTTTAAAAGAAGTGCAGTTAGCCACTAGAACGTTACAGATGGGTAAAGAGAAAATATTCGACGACTGAGCTTATACCCACTGCATTTCACGCAACAAAAACAACCCAATTGTTGAGCTAACAATAGACATCAGGGTGCTGCCTGCAATAATTGCTGCGGTTAAATGGTAATCGCCGCCAATACTTCTGACCATTGGATAGGCTGCCGCCGCTGTGGGTGCAGCGGTCATCATAAAGAGTACCCCAAGTTCCTCGCCTCTTAATCCAAAATAGAACCCCAACGTAGTAGCGACTAAGGGGATAAACACAATCTTACTGCTTATGGCCCAATACAATATGTTTGAAGAGCGAAACTCTTGCCAACGGATGGTGGCTCCCACACACAATAATGCCAAGGGTAAAGTCATACTGGCGAGGTAGTTACCCGTATCGAGCAGCAACTTAGGGACATGAATGGGCAGCAAAGCCACAAGTATTGCCAAAGAGATAGCTATGGCTAAGGGATTAGTCAATACACTGCGTGCGACTTCCCTAACACTGGGTGTTTTTTCTTGATGGTAATACAAGGTTAAAATTGAATAGATGTTTAACGGAACCACTAAGACAGCTAAATACATCGAAGCGATAGCTAAGGCTGCGTCACCAAAGGCATTAACTGACAAGGCCAAACCTATGATAGCCATATTGCCTCTGCAAGCCCCTTGCACAAAAGCCCCTCTAGCCAGTTTGTTAGCGATGCCATACGCCAAAAGGTGGAAAATCAAAAATGCAGCGCTCATCACACTGCCTGCAAACACAATCAGCAAGGTAGGGAAATGATCAGTCAGATTAGTGGTCGCGATGTTCACAAACAGTAAGCAAGGTAAGGTGAGGTTGAAGACTAAGTCTGAGCCTGATTTTGCAAATTCGTCTGTTATCCAGCCTATACGTTTTAATAAAATACCCAAACCAATGATCAGGCTAATAGGCAATGTTACATCTAAGGCATAGGTTAACGAGTCAAACACAGCGTTTAATATCGCATTTAATACTATGGCAATAAGATACCGCTAGGTTAGTCATCTTTAACTCGCTTATTTTGGCTACCCTCAATACTAAATTGGTAATAAATATCAATCGCATTACTGACCCCACTGACCGCCTCAATATATAATTTAGGGATTAATTCATAACGAATGGCGACTTCTGAAATAGAATCAAATACTCCGACGCCGTAACGTAATTGCACGCCGGGTGCTATGGTACCACTTAACGATAACTGGGTAGCATCCCCTTGGCCCGACGTATCCAAATTTACATCTTCAAAACCCAATTTATTGCCTACTTTGCTAATCATGTTTTCACTTTGCCCCAAACCTAAAGACAACAACGCATTGGTTAAAATCGTTTCTTGACTGTCGCCACTAGACTGGCCCATACCTCGTCCAGTTAACATGTAGGACAAAACTTGTTGTTGCTCCATAGCAGGCTCAGAAAATACGCTAACGCTTGGGTTTTGCGCCGCACCTTCGACCCTGAGTCCAGCCACAACACCGTCAGAGGTTAAATCTGGATCACGTACGGCTTCGATATTTAAAAACGGCCTGTCTAAGGCGCTAGTAAAGAGAATATCCCCTTCACGAATAAGCAAATTTTGACCATAAGCGCGATAGCGACCATTGACCAACTGTACTTCGCCACTCCCAAATATTTCACTTTTATTGTTTTGCAATCGCAGCTCACCTTGCAAGTCGGTGCTTAAACCAAACGCATCAAATTTAACATCGTTGCTTCGTAGCGGGTCGACTTTTAACAAGACATTCAATGCCAGTCTTTGTGGGGATGCGTTTAATTCAGCTTGTTTTTCGACTAAGATCACATCTTTTGATGGCGATATTGAGCCCTTAGGTAATTCACGCACTTTTACCCGTGCATAGGGAATAGTCACGTCCCCCTTGATCTCTACATTATTGGGTTCAAATATAATATTGATATTCGGGCTGACCTTGGCTTTGATCATACTTTGATAATCAAACTCCAAGTCTTCACCAGAGATATGTAAATGACCTATCAGTGTTGGCAACCACGCAATATTACCCTGCATTTTACCTAACCCTTTGCCTAGCTTATAGCTGCCATTAAAATCAGCACTTTGACCTTTTAAGCTGATGTTTTGCTCAATGGCACTTAAGGCCACAGGCAATGATTCATCTTTTAATGCCCCCTTGGCTAGCTGTAATTCGCCAGACAGTAAAGGGTGACCTAATGTGCCGTCAATTTGTGCTTGGCCATTGATATCACCTTGTAATACATCTAATTGTGGGATTAACGCCTTAAAAGCGGCTAGGTCAAAACGCTCAATGAGTAACTCACCTTGTATAGGTCTGTTGAGTGGGTTGGCATACACGCCAGACTGTCCTTGGACACTGACACTCAAAGCACCCATCTTGTTACCAGATACATTAATATTAGCCAGAATGTTTGTTTGGTTAATCTGCGCTTTAACGAACGTCTCGTTTAATGTCAGCATAAGATTGTTCTGATCGCTAAATACCCAATCCCCTGAACTCAAATTAGCACTTAAGTTTGCATTAGGTAGTTGTGCAATATCCCAGTCACCCGACATATCTATATTTAAGCGACTCTTAGTTTCCACTTTAGGCATTACCGGCACCAAACGACGAACAACTGAAAGCACGTCAAACTCTTTAAGTGATAAATCCCAAGCTGCGATGTTTTGCTTAAACTCGGCCTGTTTAATACACAGTTCATTGTCGGAATGCCGCCAGCAATGAGGAGCAATAATGTATTGCTGTTTAGTCCAATCTGCCTCAATTTTAAAAGGTTCAAGTAAAGTCAAATTCGCATAAGAGGAGACTATCTCACCGGATAACCAGTTACCTTGCCAAGACGTTTGACTAAGCTGGCCTTGAATACTCAAATTAACGCGGGTGCTTTGTCCACTGGTGGTTAAATCAAATCGGTGATCACTGGCATCACCACTTAATATCATCTGGGCACTATCTACTTGGTTACTTATGCCTTGAATACCCGTTAGATTGAGATTTAATTCCACTGGTTTTTGCTGATTCCACTTAATAGAGCCCTTACCCACTGCTTGCTCAACAAACACCTCTGAAACCAGTAAATTATTGCCTAATAGCTCATAACTTAATTCTGGCTGAGTCGCACTACCACTTAGATTGCCTACTAAATTGAGTGCCCCGCCAAATTTAGGAAGTGAATTAGAGAGGTCATCTGCATCTAGCGTAAACTGAATATCGAGTGCTTGGTGCTTGGACACGCTACCGTCTAATAATAAGATATTCTCAGCATTTTTTAAGGACAAGGCCTGCAGTTGTAAACCATTGTTTTGATGAAAATCGACACTGCCTGAGACACTTAAGGGGTAACCTTGCCACTGCCCATAAATATCTATCTTATTTGAATTAGCTTTCCAAACACCTTGGCTATTATTGACTTGAGTGAACAGCTCCCCGTTGATATCTGCCACCCATTCGGGCCATAAGACACTTGGGTCAAGGTGACTAATAGCAGAACTGCCTTGCCAACTGATATATTCAGCAAAGGTCAACTTACCTTTACTCAGCACTTGCCCACCTAAGGTTTCCAGCAAAAACGCATTCAGTTCGACCTGTTTATTCTGTGGGGTTGATGTGGCAATAGCCTTAAGATTAATGTTGGTATCGGGAATTTTTTCCCCGTTTAAGCTCGCCTGAATAGTCATGTTCAGCGTTTGTAAATCACCATGAATGTCAATCACACCCAACTCAGATTTGAACTCTGGCTCTGTTAGAGGCCATCCTAATTGACGCCACTTTACCCTTATGTTCAAGGGTAAAGTGGCTTTAGAAGGTTGTGCAGTGATATCTACCACTAGTTTTAAAGGTTTGGTTTGAGACACATCGGTGTGTGTTTTACCTGATAACGATGTGTCAATTAATTCGACTTGTGTAGATAGGGAATGAATATTGCCTGAAGAGCGTAATGTTAGCTTTAAGGGTGTTTGCTGGTCTACCTTAGCATTGGCGTCTACAGAAAACACATGTTCAAAATCCCCACCTAACTGCACGTCACCTTTTGCCAATAATCGCCCTTGTTGATGCTCTATGAGCAATTCATCTAGTTGCACCTTTTTCTGACTGCCTTTGGCCTTAAGACTGACGTTTTTTAGTTTAATTGGCCTTTGCTCTGGCAGCTGCAAACTAGCGGTAGACATATTGAATGCCAATACCTCAAAATGTATCGGTAACACCATCGCTAGCCCAGTTATAGGTTGATACTGCCATTTAGTCCAATCAAAGGGGTCAGCCTGAGTGGGTATCTGTGGTGTTTCTGTGGCATAGCTTGTTAGATTAAATCCATCCAACTGCATGTTGTGTATACGAAGACGCTGATAAAAGTCCAATTTACCCACAAGCTTGTGCCACGTTATGCTGGCCGTATCTTGTATCTCTAGGGAAAACGTATTTAAACTAATATGTTCTATGGAAACAGGAAAAGGTAATGTAAAGGCTGAAGTAGTAGGTTCGGCACTAGGCGATGGACCTGTTGGTTGCAGGTGCACAAGCATTTTCTCTGTACTTAGCGCATCAATACACAGAGCAAACCGCCATGCACAAGACAGTTGGATTGATAATCGCAAATTATCAATTTTGACATTGCTACCGGATTGCTTCCATTGCACCGAAGAAAGGTGCAACTCGGATCCCACACCGCCACGGTGATAATCGATAGTCAACTCATCAACAAGATTATTCGCCGTGCTAACCAGGATTTTTGCGCCCCAAGGGGTTAATACAAATCCTATTAAAAGAGCTATAACAATGATTAATACTAGCCATAATTTGACGATTCCCATGACAAGTTTGCTGACTAAACGGGAGCTGTTTTGTTGTTTTTTAGCAGGTTGTTGATCCCCAGATACAGAGCTCATAAAGAAGGCCCCATGGAAATATGGAAATAACGAGAGGTACCAAAATCACTCTTACCTTTTGCTAGGTATAGACGAACCGGTCCAATTGGAGAATACCAAATAGCACCAATCCCAATGCCAACGGCTGGATCTTTGAATAACTCTTCGGTGGCATTACCTACATCCACAAAAGCAGTCCCTCGCCAATTTTCGGCAACAGGGTAAGAATATTCAACACTGGCTACCGCTAGGTATTGCCCACCGGTTAGTAATTTGGTTGTGCCATCGGCGTCAAGATTAAATGGCGATAAGGTTTTGTAATCAAAGCCGCGTACACTTTGGTCCCCTCCCGTAAAAAAGCGCAAACTTGATGGTACTTGCTCAAAATCATTGGTGACAATACCGCCTAACTCTGCCCGCCATAAAAAGCGATGTGACCCGACACTTCTTACCCACTTTGATGCGGCTGTCACCCGCAACATATTGATATCTGACAACAGCGACTCTGAAGCAAACTCGGTAGTGATGGTTTGTTTATCACCCCAATTGATATCTAAACCGCCCTTGCTACGTAATCTGCTTAAGGTAAAACCTGGTGTTAACAAGCGAGTGGTTTGTTCTGGCTCCAACCCCTGGATAAAGGTTTCTTGCTCGAGCCTAAGAAAAGCCGAACGTTGCCAGTCTGAGTTCTCAACTGTCCAATGCCGAGTGGCGGATATAGACCACTTATGACTACTGGTATCATTATCGTTTTGCGCTTGATACCCCGCCTGATAACTCAGATAGTTTTGAATGGCATCTTCCAAAGGTACTTTATAATCGAAAGACACATATTGTTCAGGTGATGAAACATACACTTCCCCCCCTACAGAATGGCCGCTACTATTTACCCAAGGACGCTTCCACTTTCCAGTAAAGCGCGGGCCATCAATATCCGTCGACACACCGAGACCCACATCAAAATTGTCTCTTGGTTTATGGGTTAAAATAATTTCAATCGGTACAGTGGCATCAACAGCTTCGACCACTAAAGGTCTAACAATCACATGGCGGAAGTATTGCGTTTGTTTAAGCCTTTGATTCAATAGACCCAGTTGACTGGCTAGATATAAATCACCGGTTTTAAAGGGCGTTAAACTCTCTACTAACATTTGCGACCGGGTATCATTTACAAAGCGCAAGTCACCAAACTTGTAACGTATACCGCTTTGTATATGGATCCTAATATCGGCAACATTGAGAGACTCAAATACCTTAATATTGCTTTGTTCAAAAGCAAAATCAAAATACCCCCGTGATAAAGCTAAACTTCGTAATGCATTTTTAGCATTTTCGTAGACTGAATGCTCAAGAGGTTTACCCTGCTTAAGTGTGAAGGAGCTAAGTAAGGTTTGAACGTCTTTATCCTCGACACCTTGGCCCTCCATTGTGATGGAGAGCTGCCTGACAACTGTTAATGGCCCTAACTCAATCTGTAAGCGCCAATTTTTGTTTTTTGCTACACCACTGGAAACGGCACTTGGAGGCGTCACCACAGTGGTGGCATGGTAATAACCAAACACCTGTGTGGCGGCTGCCACTTTTATCTGCACACTTTCTTGGTATTGCCCAAATTGATAACTGGCAGTAGGAATGTCTAGGCTTTCGATATGGGCTCTGACATTTTTTAACACAAGATCATTGTCAATCCCTTTAATATCTACTGGCGCACTGTGCACGTCGAACAAAGTAAATACCAACAGGGATACTAAAATTAGCGCTCTAAAAAAAGGTAGATAAAGGGACAAAATTGCTCACTCTTAACTTATGCCGGCACGTATAAAAACAACAGCCCTGAGGCTACAAAAATAATTCGGTATATATTCTACAATAGGCTTAACCAAGTGTATTGCACATAATGTATATTTACCCTTGGTCGGCCAGCCATGATGCATTACCCTTGTATGATGTTTTACCTTGAAATTAAGTTCACATGCCTGACCCCATATTACCCCACTCATTAAATAAACCCGTTTGTATTGTTACAGGTGGTAGCTTTGGCATAGGTGATGCTGTGTGCGAAAAATTTAGTGGTAAAGGTTACACCGTTATCAACCTGGATATTAAGGCTAATATTTCACAATCAAACACAATACAATGGCTTGAATGTGATGTCTCAGTGGCTTCTGAGGTGGATCAGGCTATTCAACAAACCATCACAAAATATGGCCGAGTGGACTGTCTGGTTTCAAACGCAGGCATTCACTTTTCTGGAAACATAGAAGACACCAATGAAGAAGATTTTGAACGACTATTTGGCTTAAATGTAAAAGGGGCGATTGCCGCCACTAAAGCAGTGTTGCCGCAGATGAAATCACAACAAAACGGTGTGATTTTATATATGGCGTCTGACCAAGCGCTTATTGCTAAACATAATTCCTTTGCCTACAACATGAGCAAAGCCGCTCTGGCCTCAATGGCCAAAACCACGGCTTTGGATTACGCTAAATATCAAATAAGAGCCAACGCTATCTGCCCCGGCACCATAGAAACCCCTCTATATCACAAAGCGATTAATCACTATGTGGCTCAATCGGGTGCCAATATTGATCAAGTACATGCCGAAGAAGCTGCGCTACAACCTATTGGCCGTTTAGGCCAAGCTAGTGAAGTGGCTGCTTTAACCTATTTTTTAGCCTCTGATGAGGCACGATTTATCACTGGCAGTTTGCAAGTCATAGACGGCGGTTATACGGCGCAATAGCGCATCTAACGCTATGGATGACTCACACAACAAGATTATCGATCCCCATCTGCACTTATTTAATTTGCAAAAAGGCGATTACGCTTGGCTAACCCCCCAACACCCGCCATTTTGGCCCGATAAATATTTGATAAACAAAAATTTTGTGGAAGCCGATGTATGGCTTCATCCACCTCAGCAATTGGCTGGATTTGTGCACATTGAGGCGGGCTTTGACAATCAACAACCTTGGCGAGAAATAGACTGGTTACAACAGCATTGCTCCCTTCCCTTTTCATCTGTGGCCTTTGCCGATATCACTGCCACAACGTTTCCTGAACATATCGGTTTGTTGAAAAAACGAAAGTCAGTGGTAGGTATTCGGCATATTCTCGATGAACAGGCTGAACACATTCTGAAATCTGCATTAATAGATCAACATTTTGCACTGTTATCAAAATATGCATTCAGCTTTGACGCGCAATTATCACTGGCGGATGCTCCCGCTATCGAACAGTTATCTAAATTGGCAAACAAGCATAAAGCGGTGCGTATCATTATTAATCATGGAGGATCACCTCCCGAGGATAACGATGTGCACAACCAAGAAAAATGGAAGCTCAACCTACAAAAACTGAGTCAGTGTGAAAATGTCGCGATGAAGTTATCAGGCTGGGAAATGTCGAAACGAGCTTGGCAACCGAAGCATGCCGCTCAGGTAATACAAGACTGCATACTAACGTTTGGCGATACACGAGTGATGTTAGCCAGTAACTTTCCGCTGTGTTTATTAGCAATGTCCTACGCTGACTTGTGGAATACTTACGCAACCTTGCCTGAAATAAGCGCCCAATGTTTTGAAAGGATCACCTTCAGTAATGCGAAAAATTGGTACCGTTTACCTTGAACAAAAACCTACATTTTCTCCAATCGTTCATTAATACATTCATAAGACCCCATCTCAAACTCTCGACAAATCCATGGGCGATTTTCATAAATAGAGCACATTAAGGTATCTCGGTCTAAAGCTGAACACCAACCATCGTCTAAGCGCAGCATAGTTTCACTGCCATGCTTATCAACAGAAATATGCTGACTAGGCACCCCTGTATCTGAGATGATCATCACTTCTAAACTGCAACAACATGCCTTGCAGTTGGAACATGTCACTTCTGTGGGGGGGATATTTTTTACTTCAATCATACTAAAGGTTCATGAATTAAATTATTGCTAGCATACGCTAGATAATAAACATTCTCGAGCTCACTGAATACTCTCTTTGAGCAAAACCAGCACTGGGTTAAATACGCCGCTGGTTATCCCTTTAAAACTCGGTAATAATTACCACACCAGAATGACTAGAGTGCCTTTTATTGAATGATTTAAATCTTTGTGAAAATTCAGCTGCTTACATACACAGCTCATTTAAAGCCAGCGTCATGACTATCATGATGAACCAGCCGAAGAAATTAAATGGCTGGACAACTGAAATGATGGATGCCTTTGCACTGGCATTTGAAAAGGCCGCTGAAGATGAGCAAACCAAAGCCGTTATTTTTACTGGGGCGGGGGATTATTATTCAGCAGGGGTCAATCTGGGTGGTACCTTAAAACTTATGGCACCTAAAAAACTACATAGTGTGATTGTTGAACATAATCAAAGCTTATTTGATAGGTTTCTGACATTCCCCAAACCTATATTAGTTGCCATAAATGGTCCAGCCATAGGTGCCAGCGTGACTTCAGCCACGTTGTGTGACGCTATTATTGCGGCTAACACCTCAACATTTTCAACCCCTTTCGCCGCTCTGGGCATTTCACCAGAAGGTTGCTCAAGTGTGCAGTTTGCAACGCTGATGGGAGAACACAATGCTCAGCGTATGTTAGGACATGAAGGCTGGAAGCCAAATGCAGAAGAAGCCCTTGCGGCGGGTTTGGTCCAATGGGTTATGCCAAAAAGTCAGCTTCAAGGTGAAGCGCAAAAAATAGCCCAAGAATGGGTAACTAATGGTACCCGCCGCAAAATTTTAGGGGGCATTGCCTTATCAGAGTTACAAAGGGTGAATGAACGCGAGTCAATCATGCTTGCTAACCGATTTTTAGGCGTTGATTTTTTAAGAGGCCAATTCACGTTTCTTTGGCGAAAGCAGAAACACGCACAGTCTATGATATTTTTGTTTCTTTGGTTGCTGCGACCCTTGTGGAAGCAGTTTTTATAATAGAAATAATCGCTTTCAAAGTAAAAAGTGTCCAAATAATTAGGGATGATCATATAGATTTTTTGAGCCATGAAAACAACACAGGCAAAGCAATAGGTTAATCCAAAATAACAAAGGTAAAGTGTGCCTTCGAAGTGGCCTAGAGCAATCAGTCAACCATTAGCAAGAAAGGGCTAATGATATTGAAGCTACCTATGACGATTATTGAATGAGAAACGGCTATAGAGGTGTCGCGCGAACGACTGACTCCCTTTCGCTTGAGTCAGTCTGCATCTAATTGTTAGCGTCTCCTTAGAGCTTACGAGCAATGAGCAATGAGCAACAAACGCTGCTGTTAAATATAAAAGACAGGCAGGCCATCATAATTAAAATTTCAAGTATAAATTATCAGCGAATATATTCCTAAAATGCTCCGGAATGTCGGGTTTAGATTATCCGCTAACTGTTCCGGCTTAGCAGAGCTATCTGATGTTCAGTGTGACCGACAGCCAACTGATAATCTAAACATAAGCGGTCATAGTAGTTTTCGATTTAATTTATGAAGTTATTCAAAAGCGGACGGTCGTCAACGCTGCGATAAAGCCTCAGCGTCAGAGACGTCCAGCCAGCAGGGCGATTTTTGATCGCCTCGTTAAATTCTTTTGTGGATAATAATTTTATAGGAAAGCTCAGATGTATCTGTGGATTATACAGACTGGCTCTAAGGAAAAATCATTTGAATCCCGAAAAAGATGCGGAATGTTGGTAGTATGAATATTGGTGCTATTTATCTATGGACTAGCGATACAACGTTCGATTTAAAGAGAGAAAATTCAATTTTCGGCCAATTAAAAGCCTCCAGTTTTTACTTAACAGAGGCCCGCGAATTTGGCTCGGAGCAACAAGTAGATATGATTGTTTAAAGTTAATTAATCGGCATGTGTGGCTAGTTTATTAGTCACACATTATAGCTCTATGAAACTAGATCAAAACTATTACGCGTTTGCTTGGGTAACAGTATAAACTTTATTGGTATCACTAATACTGAACGTTATGTGTCACGTTATGTGTCACTTTATGTTCAAAAAATCATTCTAGAGTAATGGAAATATAAGCTTTTCTTTCATTGCCCTACTGCAGTAATAGCCTTGGTAAAGTTGACACTCTAACGCCATTAAAAAGTTTAATTGAGTTTTGGTTTCCACACCCTCGGCAACCACTTTGAGGCCTAAATGACGCGACATGACCATAGTTGTTTCAACAATAGCCGCATCATAACCGTCATCGGGAAGACCTCTAATAAATGATTGATCAATTTTTAGGGTATCTATTGGGAAATGTTTCAAATACGCCAAGGAAGAATAACCTGTTCCAAAATCATCAAGAGCAATTTTGACCCCTAGAAGATTAATCATTTTCATGCGAATAATGGTCAGATCTATATCAGTAACTGCAACACTCTCTGTTAACTCTAATTCAAGCAAATGTGCAGGAATGGCATATTTTTTTAACAAAACCGAAAGATTCTCAACGAAATCAGCGCGCATAAATTGATGGGCGCTGACATTAACAGACATGCCGATATCGTTTACGCCTTTTTGAATCCACTCACCTAGCTGCTTGATACTTTCTTCTAAAACCCAAAAGCCAACTTCTATAATTAAACCACTTAACTCTAGATAAGGAATGAATTTATCTGGAGAAATAAGACCTTGAACGGGATGCTGCCAACGAATCAATGCTTCAACTTGGACGATCCTATTGGTTTTAATTTCGACTTGTGGCTGATAATGTAGAATAAATTCTTGCTTTCGAATAGCTTCTTGGATTTCATTTTCAAATTGTCTTTTATTCAATTCTTCCTGTCTAAAGTGGCGGTCGTAAAATTGAATAGCATTGCGCCCATTGCGCTTAGATTTATACATGGCTTCATCAGCAAATTTCAATGCCAAATCTTGATCCATCACTTGTGAATCCAGCAATATGCATCCGATGCTCGCAGTAACACTAAGCGTGACTGGTTCACATACAATTTTTTCTCTTATATTTTGCAATATCAGATCACACATCTCCAGCAGTTCAATTTTAGCGATTCTTTCATCGGAACTGTTAAGTTCAATACATACTACAAATTCATCACCAGCAAAGCGTGATAACATGCAATGGGTCGAGAATAGTAATTTGGTCAGTTTGTCGGAAATACCGCAAAGTAATAAGTCACCTATAACATGACCATAGATATCGTTTACTTGTTTAAATCTATCAAGATCAATAAAAATTAAAGCGTTATGATTAATTGAGTCAGAACATGCCGTTATTTTATTATTGATATAATCCAAGAATAAACGACGATTAGCTAATCCTGTTAAAGGATCATGATATGCCAAATGGATAATTTTTCTTTCCGCTTTAACCCGTTCGGTTATATCACTAAGAATCCCAGCGATGGCGAATTTTTCGCCTATTTCATTATTAAATGCACGACAAGATAATTCCATTACTATCAATGATTTGTCTGCTGTTTTTAGATTTACTTGTAAGATTAGTTCTTTAATTTCACTGTTAATCAGTTGTATGAAACCACGTTCACATATGACTTGGTCATCACAGTCGAGATGATCCATAAAACTTTTTTCTATGGTCTCTTCTAAAGAATAACCCGACAGTGTTGTCCATGCCTGATTTAAATACAGCCATTTAAAATCATCATCTAACTGGAACACAACGTCTCTTAAGTGCTCTACTAAATCTGAGTATCTTTTTTCAGAACTGCGCAAGTTTTCAATCAGTTGATTCTGCGCTTGGGCCAGACGTTCATTAGTCCCTGGCTGATTGCTTGATGATGACACTTACAGCGCCAGTGACTCTACAAGTTTATCAGAGCTAATCACGGTACTGTATAAAGGCATAATTTCTTCTATATAGTATTTTTCCTCAAACTGGGTTCGACTTAGAATACAATCAGAGAGTATCGATACTTTATAGCCTAAATCCAACGCTTCTCTTCCTGCTGTGTCTACACAAAGAGAAGTAATAGCGCCGGCAATCATTACATGTTCAATATTGTTTGCTTTTAATAAATTATCAACGTTTGTGTTTGAAAAGCAATTAAGCCCTCTTTTACCTGTCAACGTAGTTATATCTGCAGAAGTCTTTTTGACTCTTTCAATAGTGGCGGAGCCATAAGTGTCTTTAATTAAAGCTCCAGCATCTTTAATAATTTTTAAAATACCGACAGGTTCATCAAGTTCACGGTAATCAGAGGTGAATTTGACAGGAGTTTCCACAATCAATACTTCAGTATCAGCCAGCGCTTCTAATAAATTAGTCGTATTGATAATAACGTTTTCCACCACTTGTGGATTTTCAATCGCCCCATACAGAAGGCCATCTTTAGAAAAGTAATCATTTTGAAATCCGATAAGCAGTAATGCAGTTTTAGCGTCTTGCATTAAAAAATCCTATAAAAGTATTATTATTATTATTATTATTATTATTATTATTATTATTAATTATTAACAATAATAAAGAGATATGATACGTTTAGATAAGTAATTCAACAAACGCACATAGGATAATAACAAAAACCGCTAACAAAGCAATTATCTTAGACTTAACAAACCATTTAATATATATGAATAAACTTGTTAAAGAATTAATCATTAATTCCCGTCATTGCGCTCCAATTCCTAGCAAATTAATTATTTATCACAGAAACATTTTAGCAAACTTTAACGGTCAATAGATCACAGGAAATCACCCGATAGCTTAAAGATGTTGCGATGTTATTGTGAAAAAATACAGCTAATAATTTCTCATAGTCAGTGCTTTCCCTTTTGTTACAAGCTGAACTCATTGAGCAAAAAGAAAAAACTGAAGTTGTTCAGGTTGAAGCTCTGGATTATTTAGGGATTGAAGCCAGACTGGTCGATAAGCTGAAACTAGCTGACAGAATGGACGCCAGAGTACCCATTTTTCAAACACACGGTGCAATCGTCACGCATGGCCAGAGCACATCAAAGCCATGATCATTAATGGACTCCGCTTTACTCAAAATCCTATTTATTTGTCACCGACCTTCTTTGAAGGTAAAGATGTTTGTGCACTGATTGGTGAAGATATTGAGGTACAAAATTTGAATGATGATGTGCATGGGCGAACATTGGACGCGCCTATGAATACGTTACTACATCACTGTTGGCAGAGATTGCTAATGAGATTTCACAGGAGTTTATTCCGGCTACAGGCTGACAAAACAGGCACCTAGATAAATCCAGTTTAAAAATGTATGCAGAGTACGCCGTTGAGCATCGTTACCCTGACGATACAAGCAGGCTCCCCTTGCCAGAGCATAGTCACTCTAAAGATCATCAGTCAGATTTAAAACAATGAGTCATTTCTTTAACCACCAGCAGACCAGCTCAGCTGCCCATCTGGTTTTTTTATTGTAGGTATACTGGAATTTTATAGTACAACGATACGGGCATTAACGGTTGAAAAACTAATTAACCCACCGATCGTTTATCGCAGCTCAAACCCGCCTGTCAGTTTATTAGGCAAGTTTGAGTTACAAACATTAATTCGTCGAATTTTTATAGAGTTTAAGCATTGGCTTTTCCTAGTTACAAACATTATTATGCTCGCATATTTATTTAAGGATTATTTATGGCTCAATACCCCCCACATAAAAACCAACAGTCTCTTGATGAAATGCCTGATTCTGAAGCTTGGAAGCTTGGGTATGGTGGAAAAAGAGCTGGTGCTGGTAAAAAAAGAGTGCTGTCGAAACAAAGGTCATTAGAGTGCCCCTGACATTAGTTTCAGAGGTAGAGTCTATGATTGAAACATACAGAAATAATTTAGATTCAGTATGGCAACAGTGGCTCTGAAAATAGTAGTTATTAATTCCCAATTCACACTTAAAAATACGTATAAACTTAGATAAATTGAAGGAAAGTTAGATAATCGCCTTGAAAGTACCGTTATCATTGGGTTTCCTAACTTTCCTATCTATATTTTAGTTACATTCACTTTATTGTCACTACACTTTAGGCTCAACATTAAAAACATTGAGCCACCCATAACAATACAAAAAAGAGATCAGAAAATTTAACCTCGACGCTGTCAGATTAACAGGTAAAATCGGCTCACCTTACGAAGTGAAAAATTTAAGTTCTTGTATACAACACTGTTACTATGGGTATTCCAATAGAAGCTCAGTTATTTTAAGTGAAAATCACATGTCGAATCAAAAAGCTGGAACAGGTAGTTACGAACAAGTGTTCGCCGAACAGCAAGAATACATAACCAAGCGTGCATCGGGTTATCGTGAACAAGCCCTTAAGATATATCCTTGGATCTGTGGCCGTTGCACCCGTGAATTTTTCCACAAGAATCTTTCGGAGTTAACGGTTCACCACGTTGATCATAACCATGGCAATAATCCCAGCGATGGAAGTAACTGGGAACTGCTGTGTTTGTATTGTCATGATGAAGAACATTCTAAATTTGAAAATCTTGTGCGCTACGGTAGTACTCAAGATACTGAGATTGAAACTAGCACTTACAATCCATTTGCAGATCTAAAAGACCGAATAAAGCAAAAAAAGTAGCTCATATAAGACACGCTTACCATGAATACTGCACTACTTTTATGGGGCATAGTGTTTAGCTCAATAGGTGTAATTTTCTTTATTTATGGCAAAAACAAGATAATTTGGCCATTCGTTATACTGGCTTAGCACTGATCCTATTTCCATATATTATCGATAATGCATATCTTCTGGTGTTAGTAGGATTAATACTGATGGCTCTGCCAAAACTGCTTAGTCGGAATATGTGATGTCGCTTATCGGCATTTACTCCCTGACTGTTTGATTCCCAATCATGGAAACTATAACGACTTCCGTCCATCTACATTTGTATGAAGTACCTATAACGGAGAAAAAGCATGCAGGTTTGTACGAATATTTGTCGATGGATGTGTTTTGATTTTTGTTTATTCGTGGGAGTACCGACACTTTACCATCGGCGTATCAAATTAAGAGTAATAGGATATGATTTTTGATTTTCAGGATCATCGCGGAACATCCATCAACTGTTATTATTCTTTCGATACCATTTTACAAAAGCTGATAGTATGCGTTCGAAAACCACTAAGTAACGATGAACAGTTCCTCAGTATGAGTCATGGTTTAATCCTTTTTAACTTTTGCAGGAAATATAATGTCAGAACAACCAACCAGAAACAGACGTCTTCAAAAAAAAATGTATTTGGGCGAATGGGCTATCTTAGGCTTTGAGTTTAGTTTTAAGTTAGCCGAAGCTTCGGAATCAGAATACGCACTTTTTTTTAATAGCCTTGAAGCACTAGTCAATACCGAAGAGCTGTATATTAGTCTTCATAATAATAGCGAGTCATTCGAAGGCTCTGTGACATCCGCAGCACGTTATGGCAACGCTACAACAGAAGACAGAGCCGCTATTGAAGCGCTTCTTAACGGTCATGCCATGGTCAGTGAAGTCAAAGTAGGTAATTTAGTGGATGCATTTTACGAAATGTAACAATTGCATAGTCAGTGGCAAATTATCCCCCCCTATGATTGGAAAATCAGAAGGTTTGAAAACACATAGATACATATTCAGATTGCACTGCTTTATCATTAGCCGAGTAAAGAGAGTGCATTTCTTGACTGAATCTGAATATCAAAATAATTCAATGACACAATGACTGTTTTTTAAGCAGTCATTTACCTCTGTGCTCTCCATGTCCTTTGTGGTTAAATTCTTTTAGCTTTTAGCATTGATAGTCACTATTAGCTTAAAAATTATATCGCAGCCCAACATTGACAGTCGTCACCGTTAAGTTGTCTTGACCTTTAATATATTCTATCTCAGCGCGCACCATAGAGCGGGCACCGACAAAATAATCAAAACCTAAACCAATGACCCCAGCGACACCACTTTCGTCATAATCACACATAGTAGCGGCACCAAAATCGGTCATAGCCAAAACAGTAGCTTGACCCGATTCGCATTCCCTCACACCCGCTAAAAGTTGTTGACCACGAATATCAGTTTTGAGTACACCTATGCGATAAAATAATTCGCCGGTTGGGTTGGATGCTTTACCAAGGAAGGCCAAAAATAGTGCATCACCTTGTTGTACGTTTTCACCCTTAGTCACATCTGTGGCGGTGGGTAAATCAGTCGAGTATAATGTGTCGTGGATCAATTTTTGATAACCCGCTTCAACGTACCACTGAGGGTCAATCTGATAACCAAAAGCCATCTTATAACCAACTCCATGGTTAGCATCTTGGATAAATTCCACATCTGAATACCCTACTGAAAATACACTATAAAGATTATCCGCAGCGAATGTTTGTACACTCACAGTCCAGCTTAGTAACAGTATACCAATCTGCTTTTTTAACACGCTACCATTCCATATTACTTTTTATTGACAGTACAATACTACATTCATAACTCGCTGCAATAGCATGCGAACTTATATCTTGATACCGTTGTATGAATAATAGAATGCTTAAATAACCCATCTGAAGATAACTGATTGATAGATTTTTCCTTTAATCGTGGATGACAAATTGCGATCCTCTTTGACCCTGTTTAGTATGAGCATCACAGAATATAAATTTGGAGTGTCTTTTGTTTAACCACATTTTTTTAAAAATCTTAGGCATCAGCTTATTGGTTAGCGCATGTGCTGGTCATACCCCACCGATCATGACAGATGAAAAATTTGATTCTCGGTTAACGGATAAAGGGCAAACTGAATTTGTTTATGGCATTTCTTGGCAAAACACGTCTCAAGAATCGTTACTCCGTGATGGTCGTAAAGAAATAAAGCGACCTCAAACTGACGAGCGTTTTTTGCAAGAAAGGCCCAACAGATTAGCCATGCAAGCCAACAACCAAACCAAACTTGACTTGGAAGATCAGGCAGCACAATCTCTAAAACGAAGACTCGTAAAAGAGCAGCTTTGTGCTGAAGGATATGAGATCAGTAATGTAATCTGGAAAGCCGAAAGTATCCGCTTGCTCGGATATTGTTTTTAGCTTGTACCCATACCAACCTGGACAATAGACTGAATAAAATAAGGACAAATAATGAAAAGTATTAAAACTCGCGCAGCTGTTGCTTGGGCTGCTGGTGAACCACTAAAAATTGAAGAAGTTGATTTAGCACCACCACAAAAAGGTGAAGTGTTAGTCAGAATAGTCGCTACTGGCGTTTGTCATACTGATGCCTATACCTTATCAGGCGATGATCCAGAGGGTTTGTTTCCTGCCATTCTGGGCCATGAAGGTGCCGGTATTGTTGAAGCGATTGGTGAAGGTGTCACCCTAGTTGAAGTAGGCGATCATGTTATTCCTTTGTACACGCCAGAATGTGGTAAATGTAAGTTTTGTCTATCGGGAAAAACTAATTTATGTCAAGCAATACGCAGCACACAAGGTAAAGGCGTGATGCCTGACGGCACCAGTCGTTTTTCTATTAAAGGACAGCCGATTTATCATTATATGGGCACCTCTACTTTTGCTGAACATACAGTGATCCCTGAAA
>Ga0307488_10000271_pt1 | contig 41368 bp, 21 predicted proteins | sample SB02metaG_FD_202248 | JGI IMG/M metagenome (GOLD analysis project Ga0307488, IMG submission 202248) | Sea-ice brine microbial communities from Beaufort Sea near Barrow, Alaska, United States - SB 0.2 | ecosystem: Environmental > Aquatic > Marine > Coastal | place: USA: Alaska | collected... | reverse complement strand
TTACCAAAAGTGCTAAAAGCAAAAGCCTATATTGCGCAGGTTACTACATTATTAAGTTCGATAAAGGCTGGGTTAAGAGTTTTTGTCCCAAACTAATTACTGTAGAACGATATGAAACAAAAGGTCCTTTTAAATCTGATTTAGAAATGCGCCAGGCGTTGAGCAATGCTAATGCAAAATGAACCCTTAAACACATCTAGTATACAGCAATTTATTATGCAAGTTAAAAATGCTGACGCAAGTAACTCTAGAGAAGTAAAACTTACTTTACAACAAGCTAAAAATTTAGCATATACACTAGGTGTTACAATGGCTAGACTTGAAGGCGATCTTGAAAGATACGTTAAAGAGAACTCGGGCGGATCAGAAGTTATTGAAGTACAGTTAGACGGCGGAACAGACTGGAAGTAAACTGCGTAGATAACTTAAAAAAGAGATAAATATATGCGTATATAATTTAAGGAGTATACGCATATGAGCAGACCTAAACCTACTGTATTATTAGAATATATAGATAAAAAAACATACAGGGCAGAACAAGTCTTAGATGCTGATGCTATTTGGGCCGTTTTCTATAATGGAAAGCCATTTAACTTAAAAAGTAGTAATTCTATTACTAACTATCCGGGCCCAAAATATAAAAAGGTATCATTTTCAAATCCGGGTCACGCACACAATCTAGCAAAAAAATTAAATGAAATGTTTAATACTGACGAGTTTTCAGTTTATATGCTAGACAATGGCATTGCAGTTGTAGAAGAATGAACTGGAAAGAAACCTATACTAAGATCTTTCTCAATCAATTAGGTAAAACTTCAAACGATATTACAGTTAAGGAATATTCACCTTTATGGTGGAAGAATACTAGAACCCAAGGCGGACTTCGACTAACTGATCTTGGGTTTGACGTATTAACAGAAATCGACCTTACTTCATACGAAGTTCCATATCCAAAAGATATGCCAATGACTACCCAAGTTATTATATTTTTAGACAAGTTTATTGATTGTCCGTATTACCTTACAAATAGAGCAATACACGTTACTAGCGAAAAGAAAGCAATGGAATTACATTTGTTTAGTGGTGATTTGCGAAAATACGGGCTCACAAAGGCATTAAAACGGCAAAATAACGAATAATTCTGTAAAAAAGTCTTGACATTTACTGTATTGATGCTATACTATATGTATAGTTTAAATAATGCACTAAAGCAAAGAGGGAATACATTATGGAAAACGTAGCACTACGCACAGTTAGCCCAAACGGCGCAAAGAAATCAATCAAACACGCTATGAAAAAGAAGCGTCCAATCTTCCTATGGGGGCCACCGGGTATTGGTAAGTCAGAAGTTGTTGAACAAATTACTGATAGCTTTTCAAATTCACACTTAATTGACATTCGACTGTCTCTTTGGGAACCTACAGACATTAAAGGTATTCCATACTTTGACAGCAACACAGGCACAATGGTTTGGGGTGCTCCTAGCGAACTTCCTACAGAAGAGTTTGCGGCACAATACGACTACATTGTACTTTTCCTAGACGAAATGAACTCGGCAGCGCCAAGCGTACAAGCGGCAGCATACCAGTTGATTTTGAATCGTAAGGTTGGCACTTATAAGCTACCAGACAATGTAATGATTGTTGCGGCTGGTAACCGAGATGCTGACAAAGGCGTTACATACAGAATGCCTGCTCCGTTAGCTAACCGCTTTATCCACTTAGAACTTGCAGTATCATTTAATGACTGGTTTGAGTGGGCTATCGAACATAAGATACACAACGATGTTGTTGGTTTCTTACAGTTTAGTAAGAAAGACTTGTACGACTTTGATCCTAAAAGTCCATCGCGTTCATTTGCTACACCACGTAGTTGGTCGTTTGTAAGCGAGCTACTAGAGGATGATTTAGATGCTGAAACTACTACTAATTTAGTTAGTGGTGCAGTAGGCGAAGGGCTTGCTGTTAAGTTTATGGCTCACCGCAAGGTAGCATCAACAATGCCTAATCCAAGTGATATCCTTAAAGGCACTGTTAAAGAGTTAAAGACTAAAGAAATTAGTGCTATGTACTCGCTAACTGTGTCGCTATGTTATGAACTTAAAGAAGCGGCAGACGCAAACGATAAGATGTTTGATGACAAAGTTAATAACTTCCTGCGCTTTGCAATGGATAACTTTGAAACTGAGCTAGTTGTAATGGGTGTTAAAGTTGCACTTACACAATATGCTTTACCAATTGACCCAGATGAAGTAGAATGTTTTGATGAATTCCACGAAAGATTTGGTAAGTACATTAAGGCTGCACAGCAGTCTTAATAGTAACAAGAACGAGTTCTTCGGAGCTCGTTCTGTCTTTGTGGTTGACATATATGCTAAAGATGCTATAATATATGTATAAGTTAATAAAGAAGGGACAATAAGATGAGTGTAGCAGGTACAAAACGTTGGCAAGCTGATCCAGATATTACTCCAAAAGCATTAGAAATAATGCGTGTAGAAGTATATGATCGAATTATTGTTGCACGAGTAGGCTTACTACTTCGTCATCCGTTCTTTGGTAATATGGCTACACGTTTGCGAGTCGTTGCTGCCGATGATTGGTTACCTACTGCCGCTGTAGACGGACGTAACTTATATTATAATACGCAGTTCTTTAACGCAATGAACAATAAAGAAATTGAGTTTGTTATTGCACACGAAATTTTACATTGTGTATTTAATCACTTAGATAGACGCGACGACCGCGACCCTATGCTGTATAATATTGCCGCTGACTATATTGTAAATAATCTATTAGTACGTGATCGCATTGGTGTTATGCCAAGTATTGTTGATTGCTATCAAGACTTTAAATATGATAACTGGAGTTCAGAGGATGTATACGACGACTTATACGATCAAGCAGAACAAAACGGTAAAGAGTTTTTAGAACAGCTTGGCGAAATGTTAGATGAACATTTAGATGCAGAAGGCGCAGATTCAGATTCCGGTGATGCTGGAGAAGAAAAAGATGCAAACGGCAATAACGTATCTAAAAACCGTCCAAAGTATTCTAAAGAAGAACTTAACAAAATTAAAGACGAAATTAAAGAAGGAATGATTTCTGCGGCACAATGTGCAGGAGCAGGCAATACCCCCGGTGAAGTTACACGTATGATTAAACATCTTACAGAACCTAAGATGAACTGGCGTGAAATTATTCAACAACAGATTCAGAGTACTATACGTAACGACTTTACATTCCAACGTCCTAATCGTAAAAGTTGGACTACTGGTGCTATTTTGCCAGGACAGAATTTTGATGAATCAATTGATATTGCAATTGGAATTGATATGTCAGGTTCAATTGGCAATGCACAAGCTGAAGACTTTTTAGGTGAAGTAAAAGGCATTATGGAACAGTATGCAGCCTACAATATTAAGTTATGGTGCTTTGACACTAAAGTATATAATGAACAAGAATTTACAGCAGACTGTGGTGAAGATTTAACAGAGTACGAAGTTATGGGCGGTGGCGGCACAGACTTTGATGCTAATTGGATTTATATGAAGGAACACGATATTGTTCCTAAGAAGTTCATTATGTTTACAGATGGCTATCCGTGGAACAGTTGGGGCGATGATGATTATTGCGACACAGTGTTCTTAGTTCACTCACATCCTGATAAAAATTTACAAGCACCATTCGGAACAACAGTACACTACGAGGAAGCAAGTGCATAAATTAAAAGAACCAAATGCACTTAATCTTTTTAATATTAGGAGAAGCAAAGTATTTGTTCCTCACTATGAATACATATCCATTCCTTACACATATAATATAGAAGAATCGTTAAATAAATGGGTAAAAGGACATCTAAAAGGTAGGTACTTTTTAGGTAAAACAGTTGATGTTAATAATTCAACTAGCAAGATTGAAAGTGCAATAAAGATAGGCTTTGAAGACGGTAAAGAATTAGCGTACTTTATGTTAGCTTGTCCACTTTTAAAATATTAATCATTAAATACGCATATATACTTTACAAGGAGAAAAAATATGGCTGATGAAAACAAAAACGAAGAAGCAGTAGCACCACAAACAGATGCACCAGAAGCACCTGCGGCGGAACTTACTGTTCAAGATCTTACTTCAATTAAACAAATCATAGATGTTGCATCACAACGCGGTGCGTTTAAAGCAAATGAAATGGCTGTAGTAGGAACAACATATAACAAATTGGAATCTTTCTTAGGTGCAGTTCAAGCAACACAAGAGCCCAAGGAAGAACCTAAAGGAGAATAGAAATGGCATTAAAACACGTAGGTAGAGATGCAAAAACTCACCGCAAAGTTATTGTAGCATATAGAGTAGTGCCAGGGGAACCTGATAACTGTCTTATTATTAAAACTGAAAGTTTAGATGCTGCATCACACGACTCGTTAATGACTGCTGTTGAATCAAATGCTGGTCAAAACGCTGATGAATTTGCAGAAGCAATGTTTAGGACTACTTTACCAGATGGGCTGAATATGCTTACAGGTTTGCAAAAATACGGCAAACTAGTAAAAGTACCAACTGCTAGTATTGATATGACACCTGATACAAAATCTTCAATTAATCTTGCTGAACTTAATAAGGTTATTGCTGAACAAAAAGGTGTTACTATTGCTGATCTTGCACTTAAAGGCAAAGACGGAAAGACTGTAGTAGCAAAAGATGCAGATCACGGAGTTGATCCTGTACAAACATATAGTTCAGACGCACCTGTATCTCAAGACAGTGTTTTAACTGACGCAGATCTTGCGGCGCAGTATCGTTCACAGGCAGATGCTTTATTTAAAGAAGCACAGACTTTGAGGAAACAAGCAGAAGAATTAGTCCCTACAAAGAAGAAGACTAAATCTGATGCAAAAGAAACCGCCTAAAAAGCTCCCCAAAGAAGTAATTAGCCATTGGCCGGAGGTATTCAAGGACATAAACATTGATGTTGTGCCGCTTGAATACCTCCATTCAATTCGCATCGAGTTTGCTGATGGAAAACTTTGGGAGATCGACGTAAATACTGACAAAACTCCTCCAGAAGAATTAGAAAAATCTCTTGAAGATTTATTCGAACAGTATAAAGATCACATCCGAAACATTGATTTTAGATTAAACACTCAAAAAGTTAAAAGTGATATCAAAGCACGTACGAGTCGATTCCTTAAATTAAGAAAGTAGCTTTACTTCCATTCGGATAAATACTAATAATAAATAAATATGTTACCAGGAGTTAATTAGAATGGCATTACAAATCAGACGTGGTTTAGAGAATGAACGCACCGCAGGCGGAGGCGTAGTATTCGCAGAAGGCGAATTAGTATATGTAACAGACACCGATGCACTGTATGTGGGAGACGGTTCTACAGCAGGCGGCGTAAAACTAACAGACAATGCAGGAGCAGTGCTTGGCAGTTATATTACCGCAGACACAGTTAGTTCAACATTAGATCTACAACAAAATTTAGACTTAAACGGCAAAGACATTATCGGTACAGGTAATATTAATATTGCTGGTACTATTAATGCTACTGGCAATGTAAACATTGGTGACGATGTTAACACGGACACGGTAGACTTTGCAGCAAAAATAACAAGTTCATTAACTCCGAACGCAGACGCTACATACGACTTAGGTACAACTTTACTAAAATGGAATAACATACACGCAGTAAGACTTGACGGTGACGTTGAAGGTAGTGTATTTGCAGATGATTCAGGAATATTAGTAGACGGTGTAGCTGGCAAGATTGTTGGTGCAGTAGATACAGCAAGTTTAAGAACAAGTGAATCAAAAATTGCACTTGGTGAGAATGCAGGTCAAACAAGTCAAGGTTCTAGTTCAGTAGCAATTGGTAGCGGTGCTGGTCAAACTACTCAAGGATACAATTCAGTAGCTTTAGGTTGGTCTGCAGGTGCAACTACACAAGGTAATAATGCTGTTGCATTAGGACGTAGAGCTCAATTTACTGGCGGAGGTGACGGTGCAGTTGGAATTGGATATAATGCTGGTAACAATGGTCAAGGTGCTAGTGCAGTAGCAATTGGATATGATGCAGGCCGAACTAACCAAGCCGCAAACTCAATTGTATTAAACGCAACAGGTTCACAATTAAACAACACCACAGCAAGTAGTTTAGTAATTAAACCAGTACGTGATGCAGTTGGTACAACCGCAGTAATGTACAACGCTACAACAGGCGAAGTAACACATACAGCAACTCCTGCATTTAATTTACAAGGTAATTTAACTGGTGATGTAACTGGTAACGTAACTGGCAGTGTTAAAGGTTCAGGTGGCAGTGCAGTACTAGCACCAAACGCAGGTCCAGCAGATGCTGTACTTAGTATACTCGATATAACAGCAACCGGTACAATTGGTGGCAACTTAACTGGTGATGTTACAGGTAATGCCGACGGTGATCATACTGGAACATTCGCAGGCGTTATTACAGCAACAGGAACATTTGATGGTGATATAACAGGTTCAGTATTTGGTGATGATTCAACATTAATTGTTGATGCTATAAACAAAACACTGACTGGTAATGTTACAGGTAATGTTACAGGCGACACAGCAGGCGTACACACCGGAAATATATTTACAAACTTAATTGATAGTGCAGATAGTTCAGCTATTATTGTAACTCCAGTATTCCAAGTAGAATCAGATCTTATTGCAAGTAATGCATTAATTGTTGGTACTGGTAATGTTGCAGGTCCTGGATCATCAAACGTAATTCTAAAAAATACAGGTGAAATATTAGCAAATACAATTGTAGCAGGTAACTTTGGTGCAGGAGCTCCGGGTATTGAAATTAATGCTATTTCTAAGGTTGGTTTTAAAGAAGGGGTAACATTTGAAAAAGACGTAAGTTTTTACAAAGAACTATCTCTATTGACTATTGCAGGCGTATCGACAGGTTCAGTAAGTGTAAAAACATTTACAGGTGACCCAGATGTCGACGCAGAAATTGCAGATGTAAGCAACTATAACAATCACTTTGTCGCAACTTCATCAAAAGTAACATTTGGCGTTCCGGCACAAATGGCAGTAGTAGCAGACGATACTGCTAGAGGAACATTAGTTCCAAGTCCGGCAGCAGGTATGATGTTGTTTATGACATCTGGTTCAGCGCCAAGTGCAACTACTCAACTACAAGTTTATAATGGAACTGCTTGGGTTAACGTTTAATACGTAACTTAAATTAAGTCACAAAAAAAGGAGCGTTAATGCTCCTTTTTTAATGTCTAATGTTTCTTATACTTTAAGAACACATTCAACTAATTTTTCTTCTTCTGTGCTATTAGTTTCTAGTGCAATACCTACTAATGCTGTAGTAGCAATAGTTGTACTTACTCCATCTGCCATTGCATACACTGCTTGACCTTTTGTAACTGGACCTTTTACTCTTACTGGCAAACGTCCTTTAAGACCAATGTATTGTCCTTCGGCTTTACTATTCATCATAAGTGCTGGATCTGTTGATACAACTCCTATACAAAAACTACTTGCAACTGCTGGAACAACTTCTGCATCAGTATCATCAGTGCCTACTGCAACTGCTGTACCTGCTGGTATTTCTTCTGCTGTTGAATATTTTTCTGCCAAGTCAGCATATTCTGCTTCGGTAGCAGTACCGATAAACTTCTTACCTGTTTCGAGTTCGATGCCAGTAGCCTTAACTGACCCTATTAAACTACTATTATGTGTGAAAGTAATATTTGCGCCAGATGCAACTGAAACATTACTAGTACCATTAGATATTGAACTAGTACTTACACCGCCAACACCTGACGAAATAGCATTATCAACTTGACTTTGTGTATATGTTTCTGCCTTAGAATAAACATCTAAATTAGTTCTTGCTGCGGACGCCGTGGTGCCTGCAGTACCACCTTGCGCTATTGCTAATGTACCTGATGCTCCTGCTAAATTAAGTGTAGCTGCAACAAGCGTACCGCCAACAGTTAAGTTATCAAAGAAACCATCTTTTGTTGTGTTTGCTTCGTTCATATCTCCAACAAATTTAACACTTGCTGTAATTGTTGAACCGCCTACTGTACCTGCTGAAATATTACCTGCTGCAAAAGCACCAGTTCCATCTCGTGCAACAAGAGTGTTATTAGAATTTGCACTACTCGCGTCTAACCCAAGTTGTACACTTCTAGATTCGCCGCCTGGCCCATCTTGTACACCGTCAACAAAAATGTTTATATAATCGCTTTGTCCGGCTTTTGTTCCTATACTTTGTACATAGTTACCTGTTGTATCAGTTCCAAGTGCAACACTATTACCGCTTGCAGTAACATTTAAAGTAACTCCAGCGGAACCATCAAATGATGCACTACCGCTTACATCGCCACCTAAAGTTAATGTTATTGGTGCTGCCCATTTAGCTGCTGTAGATGCTTCGCCGCTTACATTACCAGTAAATAGGTTTGCGTGTAGGCCGCCGGTAGCATCTCTAATTGCAACACTATTAGAAACAGGAGTGCCGCCGTTTGCTACACTAGCTGTTCTATACTCGTATGTGTCTACTCCGGTCGAAACTTGAACTGTAGCAGCTCTTGTAGCTAGTCCGTTAAACTGATTAGCAAACAAATGACCGCTACTGTCTCTTAGTGCTAGTTTATCTGCTGTGCTTGCTGTAGTAGCATTTACATACGTAGTTGTGCCGTCTACTTGTACACTGTCAGCTTTAGTAACTCGTGCTGTAAGGGCTGCTGCTGCGTCTGTGCTGTTGTATAAGTGCGTTCCGCGGAAACTAGTACCAAAGATGTCACCTACGCTATCTCTTGCTACAAGGGTATCTATTGTGTTTGCTTTGTCAGCAATTTTATATGTACCATTGCTTAGAAGTGCATTTGCATTATCAGCAATACCTCTAAAGTTTATAGAGTGTACTTCATTCCATCGTTTAGTTGAACTACCTAAGTTAAAAATTCCACTAGATGCGTCTGCACTAGGAAGTATACCTGTTGCTGTAATTTGTGCTGGAGTTAATGTGCTGCCACCACTGTCTTTTACTTTTAAGTTTATATCTGCGCCATTAACAGTTGATTCAATAGTTGGATCATTTGAACTAACTTTTAATAAAAATTCGTTGTTTGGACCAATTTGTAAACCATCGTTATCGTCAATGTCTACTTGTGTAGTAAACACAGGATTTGTACGTTGTACAAATTCTGCTGCAAGTGTGCCGCCTAAGCGTAATGCATTTGAAGAATTACCGTGGAAACTATAATTTCCTGTAGTAACACCGTCATTTGCATTTTCAGTATTAACTAATGTAATACCCTTTTTAATTCTGTCAAACCCGCTAATAGCATTTGAATCATCAAGTACAAATTCATCATTACTAGTAATCATTACTACAACATTATTAATCCAAGTTTTAAGAATTTTATGCTGGTACGGTGACGGGTCTGTTTGTCCTGCATATAAACTATCAAATACAGTTACGTCTTCAATTTCTGTTTTAATAGCGCCTGATGCTTTGGGTCCAATAAGTACAAACGGATCGCCCGAAGGTGCTCCATTGTGTGCATAAAGTTGACTTGTAGAATCGTCCCACCATAAGTCACCTTTGTTAACATTCGCTGCTGTAATTGCTGCACCAGTTGGTTTTGCTCCAATATGAACGTTTCCAAGGGGAACAAAAACGCTTTCGGTGTTACCGTCATATGCTTTTATTTTTTTGGCCGTTGAATCAAACCATAACTGACCTGCAATTGGCCTTGGTGGTTGATTTGCTCCAGCAAAGTTTTCTAAAAGATAAACAAAATTTTCATTTTGTATTTCGCCATAACCTGCGTAGTTTTTACCTATTAATTTTAGGTCTGTGGTATTATCAATTGTACCATCTTCGACTACTGCAAGTTCGTTATTGCGAGTATTAAATATTGTATAAGCCATTCGTTAACGTCCCCTATTACGATATAGTATTTATCGCATTCGTTGCATTTATAATTATGGTGCCCAACCTGCAGGCGGAATACTATCACCTGGAGCTTCACCGTATGGTCCAATAGCAGATGTTGTCCAGGTGTTTGTTCCCGCAACGTCGACTACTTTGTAATAACGTTTTACTCTGGTAGAAGCCGGTGTTCCAGCACCATCATCAGCTTTAATAGTAACATCACCAGATACACTGCTAATGAAACCAATAGAGTCAATTAACTGTTGGTTGTTACTACCGCTTGAACTTGGAGCTGCTCCGTAAGGATCTACAGCATTAATATCACTAAAGTCAACACCTATACTTGATACTTGGACTGCATCTTGTACGTTAATTCCTGATACTGCTCCTCTTAGTGAAGTAGTAAGAACTCTTGCAAAAGTACCTATTCGTAATTCGTATGGTGGATATAAAAACGTCATTGTATCTATAATTTGGGCGCTGAGTGTTGCAAAGCCAGTTTGCGGCATATCAGTTACATCTAATTGTAGTGAAATAGTCTTGCTTTCCATACGTGTGTCAACGTAGTCTTTGTTAGCAACGTCAGCTGTATTACCAGTGTAATATTGTGTAGTTGCTGCTCCAGTAAGCATTACATTACTAGCACTATTTTTAAATGTAACAGTACCAGCACTGTTAATTTCTAATGCACTGGTTGTAGTAATAGTCGGTGTGCCGCCTAATTCGTCAAGTGTCATTGAACTATGGACTCGTAAACGATCCATAATGCCCACATCTCTTAAACCAGTTGCTTCTTCAATTGCTACACCTAATTCGTGAAATGTGTTTCCGACGTTTTCTTGTATCATTGTGACATCGTCAATTTTATATGCTTTGCCATTTACAAGATTTATGCTGTCACTAAATTCCCAGTTAGTTCCATTAACAATATCGTTAATCCACAAAATATGTTTGTCATTTGCATTTGAAATATCCGGGGGACCTTTCAAAATCACTCCGCCGCCGCCAGCAGTTGCATTTGTTCTCTGTGCAACACTACCGATGTTTACTTCTGCTACTAGGTCTTCTTGAAATAATGTTCCTACTGCGCCTCCAGTAAGTGTATTGGTGCTTGCAGTAAATGTACCGGTTCTAGGTTCTAAAGTTAACTGCGTTCGGTCTGTCGATATGCTTTTATAAAAGCCACTAGCATTAGTTGTTTGCTGTGTAATAATTTCATTTGCTGCTAATTGAGAAGTAACTGATGATCCCAATGCTGCATCTAGTGTAATAACGGTATCTGCTGCGCCGATTTCAATGTTATAATCGTCTACAGTAAGAGTAGTTGTTTCAATTGTAACACTGCTGCCTTGTACTGTTAAATCGCCTCTGATAATAGTATTGCCATTTACTTCTAAGTTTGCTGCTGGTAATGTACCTGCATCAAGATTAATACCAAACCCTCTATTAGACGGATTAATAACTATTCCGTCATAGTCAGTGTCGCCCAATAGTCTATATCTAAACGTATCATTAATTGCGTTATTTTGAAGAACTGTTCCTTCTGCTGTAACAAATAGTCTAGTTTGTCCACTGCTACCTACAGTTAATCCAGCTTGGTTTTGTATAAACAGTGATCCAGTAGTAGTACCGTTTGCACCAGATGGTAAAAATTGTCCTGCTGTTTTTCTAATTCTTAATCCAGTATCAGGATCTATTGTGTCAGTAATTAAAGAATTAGCAGCATCAGCTACACCATATATTCTAAAATTATCTTCATCAACAAAACTAATGCCTTTTCTAATACCGGTTGTTATTCCTAATTTTGATTGTTCTTCTAGTGTAGGAGTGTAAATATCATTACTAACATAAGCCACTAGTGTTCCGCCAACATACATTTTTAGTAGTGTATGATCAACTGCTGACCTGTCACGTACTGTATCTACTTCCCATCCACTTAGACCTTGAGCATTTTCATAAACAGGGCCCACTAATACAAGATCAGTTCCATCAAAGAAGTATAATTTATTAGTTGAATTATTAATCCAAATATCACCAGCAACCATTTGTGGTTGTGTATTCTGTACAATTGGACCATTTGATTTAAATGCTGCGCCGTCGTATACTTTTAATCTTGCTTCTGATGTATCGTACCATACTTGCCCTTTAATTGGAGTCGACGGGGCTCCGGAACTAGCAAAGTTTTCAAGAAGCTTAATTAAGTTTTCATTAAGTGCTTCACCAAATCCTACATAGTTTCTTCCTATAAGTGTTAAGTCAGAGGATGTAGTATCTATTTGACCGTCTACTAACTCAGTTAGTAAAGTTCCGTCGGTTTTATTAAGTTTGTAAGCCATTAATTGTCTTCTCCTGCATAAATTAGGTAGTTAAGTGTTACAAACGGATTTAAAATATCAAACGCTTGGCCAACAGTACTTTGAGAAAGTATGCCGCCTGTTCCTGCATATAATGCACCCGATGCTGTACCTACTAAATCTTGATCTACTGTAGTATGATCAGCTGCAACGTTTTGCACGGTTGCATCAGGACTCATAGCATAAAACTGCGAACCTGCTGCTTCTGCTCCTGCTCTATCGTTAATCATATCGTGTTCGTGTTCTGGTAGGTTAGTAATAGCAAGTGTTACTCGTTCTACACCACTTTTACCACCGTGTTGATCAGCAGCATCACTTACTACAGTATTAGCCGACCCTCTCTTACCCATACTATCATTTCCTAGTGGAAATCTTCCTCGCATATCAGGAACAGCAAAATATTGATCTGCTACACCTTGTTCACTATCAACATCACCTTTTGGTTTAAAACTGTATGCTATTTTTCCAAACAATGTACCAAAAGAAGTAATTAAATAATTAGACCCGTCACATACTAACCACCCTGCAGGCAATGAAATATTAACGTCATTAATAATTCCAGCATATGGCATAATAGATCCAATTGGAACAATTGCCTTAATACCACCTAATACTCTGTCTCTCGGCATTTGAAACAATCCGGAAGGCTTACTTATAAGGAATAAATCAGCGCCGTCAGACTCAACTAATTCAGCAGAATCACCTACTCCAGTAGTAGAAGGCGCAGCGTTAATAAATTCACTATCAATTATAGTATTGAATGTTACTGTTCCTTGCTGGCCGTCAAATGTAACGTTATTAGCCGAAACATCGCCAGTCATTTGAAAAACAGTTGCTGATGAAAGTTTATCTGCTTGTCCAGCTCTGCCAGATACTGATCCTTGTACATCACCTCTTACACTCCCAACAAATTCAGTTGCATAAACCGCACTAAATGTTTTGTCAGGCTGTCCTATTGTTCTTAAATTATTTAAATCTGGTAGTATAGCTGCCGGTACAGGGTTAACTGAGCCTGTATCTGGATTTATTAAATTTGGTTTTCCTACTACTATTGGACCATCAATGTCTGCAATGCCGCCTACATATAAGTTTTTAGCAATACCTGCGCCACCACTTGTTATAATACTTCCGCTACTTACACCGCTGCTATCAGTTAAGCTAGTAACTCTAATTTGTTCGTTTGTTTGTATTGTTCCAGTAACATCTAATTCATATTGCGGACTTGGATTGTTAATACCTACCTTGCTAGTACTGTCAACTGTCATCACAGTTGTTGTAGTCCCAGCGTTATTCATTCTAATTTGTAAATTAGAACCACTAATATCGTGTTGTAGTACGCCAGCAAATCCGTCAACATATAATTTTAATTCGTTACTAATACCAGCAGATATACCGCCAACATTTTTAACTCTTATTGGCCAGTTAGTAATGTTTTCTGCGTCTTTACGCATTACATTTGCTGCTGTAATTAGTACATCATTTGCTGCTGAAATGCCCGGAATAACCATATTAAGAGCTTTTTCAGATATTCCGTTAAATTGGGGTACTCCGTCACCTGCAACATTAATAGACGATAAATTTACTCCTGGTCTAATTCCAGTTGGAAATCCTTCAATTGATGATTTAGGAGTAAACGCTTCAGTTGCTATTACAGCAAGTACTTTACCAGTTACTTCAACAAATACAACATCATATTCGTTATTATCAATTGCAATAACCTTACTAGGTCTAGTACCTGTTGCCAATCCTTCTGCAAAATCAGGCCCTACTAACACCCACCCAGAACCAGCAAATAGGTAAAGTTGAGAGTTATCTGTATCAACCCAAAGATCACCAATAATACTGTTCACTGCTTCCGGAGCAAGATTTGATTTCTTTAATCCGCCTGCGGCATTCCACGAAGTACCATCCCATAGTTTAAGTTGATCAACTCCGGGACTGTTATCATACCATAATTGCCCTTCTAATGGATTTACTGGTTGCGAACTATTAGCAAAATTTTCTAATAGGTGCAAAAAGTTACTAGAAATACTAGCACCGTATGCTGTAGTATTTCTACCAGGTAAATCTAAGGACGTATCTTGGTTAATAGTATTATCTTCGATAATAATACTGCCCTTGTTTACAAAATCTGAATATCGAATAGTATATGCCATCTATTACACCTCGTTAAAACCGGTTAAACTTTGCACTCTTACAGTGTAATCAATTTGGATAAGTCTATTAAGTGACTTTTGAACTGGGTGGAAAATAACGTGTGTTAATAAACGTCCATCTGTACCACTTGCTCCTGCACTTATTAATCCTAATTCATCAAAAACGTATAAGTTCTCAGTATTAGTTGTTGTATCAAACGCATCTTGTCCACTTGGCTCACCGTAATCAAGCAAACAACTAATAAGAATATCTGTATAGTTTGTGCCACTTACGTGCCTAGTTTCAATTTTGTTTCTAACAGGATCTGTATTATTACTTGCCTGATCGTCAACAACTTTATTAAATGTCTGGTTATATAAACTAGCATTAGTACCTGTACTGTTTGGAGTTAGGTATGTAATGATGCCTGTTGGATCAACGCTTGTTCCGCCGTTTCCAAAAGCCATTTTATATATTGGACCTTGTCCTGCATTTGCCAAAGATTCGGCAAGTGCTATACTCATATTTTCATAATGAATAGCGTTTCGTTTATCTATTAAAACTTCGCCACTTTCAGGATCAGTAATCTTGATGTGTCCTGCTAGTAGTACGCCGTTTAAGTCTTTAAATTTATCTGTCATTTTATATTCCTGCTATTGTATTTATTTAGGTAAGTCAGTTGTTGCTCCGCGGATGAAGTTTGCAATTGAATTATCTGCATATCTTAGTTGTTCTCCTGGTTTTTGCCAAGTTTTTCCTACTTTTCTTACTACTAGTACTCGACTATCATTTACCGGGGTGTCTACAAGACTAACAATAGCAGTATTATCGTCAATTGTTAGTGTAAATTCTGGTTCTAATACTACATCTCCTAATGGGCTATTTTGATCAATTAGTCCAGTAGTTAAATTTCCAGCTGCATCTAGTTGCTGGAATTGATACGCAGGTATTGAATTCTTACGCAAACGCCTACCTCCAACAAAGATTTCAAATTCGTTTACTCCCTTAGTAGGAATCCAATCAAGCACAATTTGTGTTGATTCGTCTTCTAAAGCAATAATTGAAACCATTTGATCAGTATAAGGTATAGATTCTTTGTCACTTTGATCCATACATTCAGTGCCAACTTCATATATGTCTTTTGGTCCTGTTCCTAGTGTTCCTCTATGTAGTTGAGAAAGTTTGTTACCAACTACTTTAAAGTATTCAATTCGTTCGCCTTCCATAAACAACACACCAGGAATGTTAAGTTGCGTACTTGGTTGAGTAATTCCTGTTGCATCAGATAATGTAATAGTTGTGTCTACAATTCTTAATGGTTCTGCAAGAGTAAACACATTATCTTTGTTAAGTCTCTTATAGTGAGTTCTGTTTAACATATCTTTAAACATTCTAAACCCAAACTTTTCATTTGTTATTGATGCAGCAAAATGAATAATTTGTACAACATCGTTTGTTGTTAATTGGCGTGCAATATGTATGTATGTATCAAGTTTTACTAACTTATAATCAATATTTGGCGTTAATAGTTCACCATTCAGTACTACCCAAACATACGCTGTGTCTAATGCAGGAACTCTAAGTTTAACTAAGCCTCGACCAAATCTATGTGCATCATAAAACTCGTCTGAACCAACAGTTAGCGTACTTCGTACAACATTTGTTCTTGTTTCCATTTGTATATCTTGGATATCGTGTCTACTAAATTTGTAAACGTCAACTGTTGAATCTATACTCGGTGCAGTGGCTAATATTAAGCTGTCGCCTGCCTCAACTAAAGTAACTCCTAAAATAGTCGTTGATGCTGCTGCACTTGTTACACCAGTAACCGGAAGTGTATTATCATCGGCTACTGCTTCAAGCAATCCGGTAATTTCTCCTATAACAACCAAATTGCCACTTGTATAAGATTTTACTATTGCAGTATAAACTGTACTGTCTCCAGTTCCAATATTTACTGTTTCGCCTACTTCAAACGTACCTGTTACCGCAGCTAGACCTATTCTAGTATTTTGTGAGAATTGGTATTCCCTATCTTTTGGTACAACTACTTCAAGATCGTCTCCTGTATTACCAATATTATCAAATAGTACTACTTGACTATTTGCAAAATCCCAGTTATAATCAACAAGAAGTGTTAACTTTACACCATTGATGTAAACATCTACTTCATCAGGACTTAAACTACTTGGAGTATGTTGAGCTGGATCTAATGGATATTCTCTCGTAGGAGCTATATACCAATGTTGTATATATCCAGGGTATAATACTGTATTATCAACCTTAACAATAATATTATGGCTTAGTGGTAATCTTGTAAACGGAGCAGGATCTAGTTGATATCCAACAGTACTTCCGTCACCTATAAACCTGTTAACAGTAACTTCACTATAACGCTGTACAGTTTCTTCATTTGTACTATACAATGCATAATATACGTGTGCATTTTCAGTAGGTGCTACAACAAAGTCAAGTCCAACTAACCCTGCCATATCGCCATAACTACTGTCAGTTTCAAATATTGCTACTTGTGATTTTATCCCGTCTACTGTAATATAAGACTGTAATCCTTCAACATATAAAATGTTTGTAACAAATATTCTAGTTGTGCCGTCACCAGTAAAGTAATCAATATCAACTATTCTTTCGCCGTTGCCAGCCATTGATATAACATTTACTCTATCTCCTTCATTAAGGCTAGTATCTAAAGAAATAATTTTCGTAGTATAGTTAATTTCGTAATCAGTTTCAGTTAACAACACTCCGTTAACTTTAACTAATACTGAGTAAATGTTATGTGGAAGAATATCTAATGCAAAATCTGTCTGTGATGCAGTAGCAACATAGTTTCTAGTTGATATTGCACTTCCGCCATCAGCAACTCTGTCATACACTTTTAAGTCCAGGGTATCGTGTAGTTGTCCCGGAACTAATTCTTCCGGTCCTTTTGATGTTGTAGGAGTAACAAAGCCGTCGCCGTCAATAATTATATCATCTGAAGCAAGACCTGTTGCTGTACCGTACTGTAAGTTGCCGCCTTCAATTAAACTATCAAATCCTGCACCAGTTGGTAGGAAGCTACCGTCACTTGTTGATTTTCTAATAGTAACTGTTGGATTAGAAGCAGCAAAAAATTCTTCCCACTCCTCAACATTTTGTATATTAACTTTGTAAACAGATAATCCACTAGCATCAGTAGTTACTTCATATTCGTCACTTGTAGTAGTAAGTGATTTCATTATTGCATTTGGATTGCCTAATGCTAAGATTGTTGTGCCGTCATCTGCTAGATAAGTTTTTGTGCTTCCGTCATAATTTGGATCATCAACTCTTGTAGCATTTAAATATACGTTATAAGTTGTATCTGCTTCTAATGGTTTGGTTAATGTGAATGTTGTTGTTATTCCATCAGTAACAAAACTTTCATCATTAAAGTTTTCATCATATGTGTCCCAAGCAGCAGTGTACCACGGTTGACTATCAAAGCCTGACTCTTGGCCAAACTCAAACGATCGAACTTCTACACCACCGTAATCAACGCCGTCCATTAACTGACCTAGGTCTTTACCATACTGTCCAGTAACTGGATTGTATAATAAATTAATTCTATCAGCAGCATTTAATAATTCATAGCCTTTATTATATTCAACTCTAACTACAGTGCCAGCAATTTTACTACTTTCTAATAAAATATATCCAACTTGTGTTGTATGTGACTTATCAGTACTCAATGCTGATTGGTTATTGTATGTAAATTCACTACTAAGAGCTTCAACATTATTAAAGAACACCCGAATATTAGTTCTAGTTAAGTCCATTGGATATTTTAGTATTAATTTTAATTCTGTTCCGGTACTTGTAAATGTTTCAGTTTCTGGTAAACTTAGTAGCTCAAAGTTTGGAGTAATTCTATCAAACTTTTGTGTTACAGAAAGTGTTCTAACTTTCTGGTTACTAATCACAACAGTCACAGTTGGAAGAATGCCGTCTTGTGCTTGTGTTCCAACAATATTAACAGTAGGAGTACTAGTATACCCGCTTCCGCCATTAGTAACAACAACTGCCGTAACTGCTCCGCTACCGATATATGCTTTAGCTGTAGCATCTTGACCGCCACCGCCAGTAATTATAACTGTTGGCGGTGTAGTGTATCCAGAACCGCCATTTTGAACTATTATGTTATCTATTGAAAATGTAAAATTATCAATCCAATGTTTTTGTGGATATTCATTTACATTAAAGTTAATACCAGTAAGTACGCCATCATTTATTTGTACTTGCGGCGATAGTATTTCTCCTGTCGCTACATTATAAAATGGCGATAATTCAAAATCAGTTACAACACTTTGTGTATTATCAAGTTTTTCATATGCACTTAAATATTCTCTAATTTTAGTTTTATACGGTTTAACTTCATTAGTATATTCTTCATAACTTGGTAAGTTATCATTTTGGAACGTAGTTTTTTGTATAAGCTCTCCAACATTGTGTTTTGCTTTTACAAAACTAGTTTTAAATGCCCAATCTACATAATTCTGTTCTGAGAATACATATCGTAGACTTGCAAAGAATAATTGATTATATTCATTTGCAAGAGAACCTACAAATAAGTCATTTTTAATAGTTTGTAAAATTTTACGTATTTCAGTTTTACCACCGTCTTCAGTATAAATTTTATCTAAAAATTTAATTGTGCCGTTTTCTCTACCAATAGTTTTGTACCCAGTGGTATAATCCGGTGTGTCAACATTAATAATTTTTTCTAATAATATCCAGCCGCCGCTACCAACGTTAGATATTTTTACAATATCTCCAAGGGCATCATTGATGATATTTAACTGGTAATAATCGTCAATTAAATACTCATAAGATGTTAAATCACTGTATCCTGTTGCATACCAGTCTTTATATTCCCAGTAATCTGATACATCATAATACTGCTGTTTTGAAATATTCCAAGTACGAGAAACACTATCCCAAGCATATATTGCCCAGTTGCCTGCTAGTGTATTATCGGCCCGTACAAGCGCACTAAGCGGTCTTACAGTAAGGGTTAGGGTGTCTTTGTAGTTAGTGCCACCATTAAGAATAACAACGCTAGATATTGCTCCTATGTTGTTTAAAACAACTTGTAATTCTAAGTCTTCGCCTGTTCCGGCAATAGTAATTTTTGGAGGATTTCTATATCCTCGTCCTGCTGTTACTATATTAATTTTTGTTATTGTGCCGTCAACAATTACTGGTTCAAGCTGTGCAACAGTAGCTCTCACTGTACCAACTAAACGTAATTCTTCGTCGGTATCAATAGCAGCGTCATACAGTCCGGACAATACTGAAGGTACTGGATCCTTATCTGATAAATTTAGAAGATTAAAATTATCAATAGCAAGTTGTTCAGATAAAACCCTGTTAACTCTTTCTACAACTTCTTTTAATGCCTCAGTGCGGTTAACAAACCACCCCTGTCTTGGTCTGTTTAAATTACCATACTTTTGTTTTACACTTAATGTAGGATCTGGTACTGCTCTATGATATTTGTCTTGTCCAACTAAACTGTCAATCCATTTATCTTCAATAGTCGATTTAGGACGACTTGTTTCTAGACCGTCTGTAATAATTTGATATTCTGTATGAATATTATTATCTTGGTTATCAATTGTCCAATATCTAAAGTTTATTGCAACGTCTTTGTTTTTAAGAAGAGTATTACAATTATAAAGAATAAATCTGTCATCACCTAAAATATTTACAAACTTTAATTGTTGTCCTGACGGATCACGTATAATGTTTGCTATGGTAAATCCTGATCTAATTCTATTTTCAACATTGGGTACAATTTTTGTATCCTTAACCCAGAAATAATAACGTTTGCTAAAGGTTTGTGCAATACTATCATACACATCTTGTTCTGCGTATTTTGTATCGCCGTATTTTGTTGTTCCGGTATACCCTCTAACGGCGCCTTGATTAGTAGCTGACTGAATATCCCACTGTGACGGTAGTATTCTTGATTCTACCCATTCATAAACGTCAACCGTTGCACCTTGTGCTAGAGTATTCCATATATTCTGTGCATAAGTTACTTCGCCTTGTCTATAATCAATAAATTTAACAGTACTTAGGTCCCACCATAATTTTCCTGTATTAAGATTATTCCACGCTGTAAATGCTTCTTTAGGTGTTGCATTTCCTATGTTATAGCTTGCAGGATCGTAGTAAGTCTTATAACTTATTTCTTGTTCTGCAAGGCCTGATATTTTTCCTTGTATTGGATCAATTATATCCAGTCTTGAAAGCATTTGATTTTCTTTAGTATCATAGATAAACGAGCCTCTAAACTTATCTACAGTTATTGGATCAACCGGCTTCCTTAATACACTCCAAATACTACTATCAGCGTCTTTAATATATACTGCAACTTTGCCTGAAAGTGCATCAGTAACATTAAGATTTGGTAAGCCTACCATAATTGTATCATTTTTAACAAGGATGTTTCTACCAAAATTCTGTACATCAAAGTTATTGTACTTTAGTCGCTGTCCGAATATTAAAGAATCACTAATATTTTCATATATGTATACAATGCCGCTATTTTCTAAACGTCTTGCATATGTTGTAAACCCTGAGTCAAATGTAGTGTCTCCAACTGTCAACGGTCCTTGGGGATCATTAACATATTGGCTTCCAAACTTACTTTCTGATTCTGGATCTCTATTCAAATATCTGTCAAATGTAGTGTCTAGTATTATGTCACTTGACGCTCCTGTAACAACTAACTGATTTCCGTCGAACCCTAATTTAATACCAAATCCTTCAGATAGTTCGTTGTTTGGGCTGTTAAGCGTCTGGAATAACCCAAACACTCCGTTTATATTTTTATATACAAATATTTTTCCTTGATCAGTTTTGTCTGTATCTGCTGTTGGCGCACTAACAACAACTAAGTTACCGTTGTCTGAAACTGCAATGTCAGTTCCAAATCCATTGCTTGCTGCTGGAGCATTAAACTCTGCAACATATTCAAAGTGGGAGTCTTTTAGTCTATAAATTACTAATTTATTTCCAGTTGAGTATTCTGCAATAGTTGCAAGTATGCTGCCATTATCACTTATATCAAACACTCTACCAAAATTGTCTGTGTCTAGATCAATTATACTAGAATCTTCTCCTGGAAATACAAATCCAGAAGTATTAGGCAGATATCCTACAAAGTCAGCGTGGTCACTAAGCAACTGCCATTTTGTATTATTAAATTCTTCATCACCTAGATTAGTTAATGCCTTATAAAAAGAATCTTGATATATTACAATCTGATCTGTATAATAAGATTCTGCATTACTATAAATTCCTTTAAAGTTTTTATTCTTTCCTTGCTCCCAAGTATAAGTTCCAAACTCATCTTGACCATTAATAACAAAGTATATTCTGCCATTACCAGAGCCTGCTTCGGCTCTGTCATCGTTTATATGGCTTTCATTACTATTAATTGCTAATTTATAAAAACTATCTTTATTAATTAATTTTAAATGCTTACCTAAATATCTATTAGTTTCTCTATTAGGTAAAATATAACCATTAACTAAATCATAATTGTCAGTCTCGGCATTGTAAGAATAAACAAAGTATGCTCCTTCTCTAACAACAGTACTTGCATCTCTGCCAACATTAATTGGTATATTATTTGTTTCAGCCCAGTCATTGTTTTCAGTACTTGGTGCAAGAGTATTTCGTGGTAGGCCTGGTTTAAATTCTTCTATCCAAGTTTGATACTCAACTCCTGTAATGTACTCAACTTCATAATCAGCAATTTCATCAGTTTGGCTACTAACTGCATATGTTAGTGTAGGTGGTATTTCTAAAGTTGAACTATGTGTAAACACTGCTAGTTTACCAATAGTGTCGTCTGTAAGCTGTCTAGATTCAGTAGTACCGACTCTTGTTAAGTTTGATCCAACTTGTTTATACAACCAAGACGACTGCGGTGCTACACCTGTTATGTAACGAGAACCAAAGCTAAATTGTCCTGATGTATTTTTAACATATATTCTTACTTTGTCTAAATCTCTTTGATAGTATACTACTTCTGCCGTTGCACCTGTTTGTCCTTCACGAACAATGTCGCCAACTTCTAAATCTAGATTTAGTGCAAACACATCATAATCAATGTATCCGTCCCATAAGTCTGTAGGGACTTGTGTTTTGTTTATAATAGTAAATGTATTACTTCCAAATCCCTTAGATGTTAAATCAGGACTAGTACCATCTGCGTTTGGAATATCATTTAGATATATTCCAACATACGGATCTGGTTTGCCGGCTGCTGCAAATGCCGATGATGCTTTATCGGATACTTCCTTTGGCAACCTAACAACATATCGTGCATCAAGTATATCAACTTCAGTAACTCCGCCTGCAACGCCTTGACTTTTATGACTTAGTACACGTATTAAATCAACTTCTTTCTGGAAGGGTTGGTCAATGTTTACAAGTATTTGAGTCGGATTATCTAAAGCATTTTGTAAACTACTTTTATACGGTAGCAATGCTGTACTTTCAGTATGGGTTGCATCTGGTGCTGAATAATTATTAGCATTATAACTATTTTTTACATCTCGAATAACTAATCCATATCCTGTGTCAGTAAAGTTATTGATTGTGGTTATTGATTGCGGAAGTGCAATTTCCCAATATCCGCCAAGTACACTGCTTCTATCAATATTATCGTGCAATGGTCGAGTATAATTACCAATTCTAAACTGATCGTTAATAAACAATTCTCCAGTGCTACTGAATACACCGTTTTTGTCATTTGCATAAATTACAAGTTTACCTAACTCGTTTCTTACATACGCTACTGTAGCATTACCAGTAGCCGTTGTAACTCTAACACCCTGTTCAACTAATATATTAATATTACTCGGAATAGTGTTACTTGCAACAACTACATATTCTTCACTAGTGTATGTTATATTTTCGCCGCTATCGGTGCCAGTTTTAAATATTCCAGATACGTTAATAACTTGTATAACACTTCCGGTTATTTTTTTAATTGTTCCTGTTACGGTATTATTTTCTTGCCCAATAACATCGCCAACACTAACATTTACTGGTAAACTACTAGCTAAAGTTATTTCAACCGGAATGTTAGGTACGTTTACTGGATCAAGTACATAAAATACATCTGTAACTTTTCTTCTAATAGTATGTACATCAGCTGTTAAGAAAGTTTTCCAAGGTATGCCAGGTTCAGTAATACCTTCAAGTGGCTTTTTAATTTTTCTTATCTTACCTTGAATTGTACCATCACCTTGGTTTAGGTTTGATGCTGCGGCGCCGATTGGTGTTCCAGAAAATCCTATGTTTGCATTTACTCGTGTTGTAAAGGCAGCGTCTGTGTATAGTTCAACCTGCTGAACTGTAATAACTTTAACAAAGTATCTTCTATTTTCTAGACCTTTAACACCTTGCTGTTCTATAGTGTCAAACGGTACATCTACATTACTGTTATCAAATTGACCTGTGTTAGGTAATACAATGTTATCATTAGGGACATCAGTAATAATAATTTCGTCACTGTTTTTTAAGCCGTGGTCTGTACTAGTAGTTAATTTAATTGGCGTTGCCATTAAAATGCCGCTAATTTCAACTTCTGAATTAGGATCATATGCGTTAGAAATATCATTCCAATCAAAATAAACTCTATCACCAACATTACTGCCTTCAAATGCAGTTGCCGGAGCTCTTACTAAAATATGATCTGTTGAAGTTGCTAATGGCAAATCACCCGCTGCTAGTATAGGAAAGTCAGTGTAATTAGAATGAACTTTATATAGTTCCGAACGCCAGCGACTTGCACTATCAAACGTTCCAAATACTACATTATCAGTTCTTCCTGGCACACTGCGTCTTGACTTATATAAACTGCCATTGTGTTGGACAATAGCACCTAATTTATAATTAGAACTAAAACTAAAGTTGTCTTTAAATGCACTCTTAACATAAGTAGCTTCTGGTGCTCCTACAACAATATATTTACTGTCCGGAGACATTGTAACACTTTGGCCAAATTTACTAGCACCATTATCAAAATTTGCAATTGGTTCTAATACTTGATGTGGTTGTAATGTACCATATACTGTACTGCCGTCATCTTCACGTTTGTAAATGTGTACTTTACCGTCGCTCTCTTCAGGAGAACCTACTGCAATAAACGTATTAGTATCATCTGCTGCAATTGCCTGGCCAAAGCTAGTATTTGATTCTGTTGGATTAATAATATCTTCATCTAAATTATATGATGTCGACGCTTGTAATACATTCCATCTACCAGCATCATCGATACTATCTACCCATATTTTTTCACCAGTAGAAATATCATCTTCTGCATATTTGTTTGCATCTTCTAATTTAGCTACTCGATTTGATTTAAGGGTTGAAATAAGTCCAGCAACACCAGTAATGTCACTAGTAACTACGCTGTCGCCTAAAGCAACTGTAACTCTATTTATAGAGCTACTTATAACTTTAAAAAATCCACTTAGATCTGTAACATTTTGTATTCCTATAAAATCACCTTCAACAAAATTACTTATTTTGTTAAGTACAAGAACACAATTATCACCATCAGGAAGTAAAGAAGTTACAGTAAAAGTTGTATCAATATGTTTGTATACATTCCATTCTTGGCCTTCAAATGTTACCCAAACATACTGGTCTCTATCAAACGTGTTAATGTCTAACTCTAATATGTCGTCTTTATTAGTTACAATGTAATTAACATCATCTGCTCGGACATACCCAGCAGTTTTAATCGGAGTGTCTTTTACAAACGCAGCCGGAAACGGTTTATGATTATATCCATTAGGAGCAACATATACATCGGTTGGTAATTGTCTATAAACTAAATCACTAACATCGTTGGGTATTGAGTTTGTTAATAAAATTGGCTGTGGACTTAATCTAAATTGGTCCTCATCTAATAAAAATTCAAGTTCGTCAAAGCCGTCAGCAGCGCCATACTGGCCTGTTCTTACTGCCCACTCTTCATAAAACTCTAAACTTTCTTTGTCTGCTGCGCCAAGTGCATCAAACAATTTAGTTAGTGCATTTTTAGTTCCCTTGTCTGCAATCATTCCTTGATAGAATTTATACTGACTTACATCATCATTAATAATGTTTGCTAGGTATTCGCGCTTCTGATAACCAATTAAGTGCTGTGCAATTTCTTGTTGAGCTGTATCAAAGTTATCTGTGTCTAGGTCATAAAAATCTGCAAATTGATTTGTTTTATATTCAAGGTTGGTAAGTAGACCCGGTGTTGGTTTTTCGTTTAATCTGTACCAATCTTTAGAAACAAAATTTTCTACGCCGTTTATTTTTGTAGTTGCAGTGTAGTAAAACTCTTTATATTTTACTACATTACCAATTGAATAATCTTTCCAAGGTGTCCATTCTGTTACAGTTGCATCATCATAAATAAATCCAGGTATATTTAATCCACCTTTCCAGTCTGCTGTTCTATACCCTAATACACGAATACGTTCTTGACGGTATCCAGGTTCAGGATCATATATAGTATCTTTAAATGCAGTTTCATTATCTAAGATTACAACGTGTTCTTTTTGAACTAATGGTAGTTTAATTGCATATATACCGTCTGCTGTGTTTTTAACTGTGAATATAAATTCGTTATCATTAGTTCTTAATATATTACAGAATTCTGATTTTAATTTTGTTCCATCTGCTTTTACAAGACCGTAATCATAAAATGTATCAAATACATCATCAACTACTGCATCAGAACGTTTAAATTCAATACGCTGTGCCGACGGACTAACTGTAAGTAAAGAACCTTTATCCCAATTTTGCAATGTCCAGAACAAATATTCTCTAGAACTTAATTTCCAGTTTTCAATAGTTTCTAAATTAGGGTTAAAGTTAGAAAATTGAAATCCTTGATCTTCTAAGTGTTCGCCGTATCCAAGTAAGAAGTCAACGACTTCTTGACTAGTACGCAATAAAGTTCCATACGCTAATTGTTGTACAAAGTTTTTATCAAATCTTGATCTAAATATTGCACTACGCCCGCCAGTTACTGGCACTGCTGGTAATTTGGCAAACTTTGTACCATCAAAGGTTTCTGTACTTTGATGAGTTTGTATTGTTCTATAATATAGGTTATTGTTTTCTACTACTGTACCTTCAATATATCGATTACGTGCAGTCCATTGCACAAATGCTTCACTTATGCCGCCAACTGCCACCACTGGATCTTTTTCACTTGATACATAATCATAGTATTTAAATGCCGGATTAGATACATCGTACCCTCTAAGAATATACCCGGATGTTGTTTTTTCAATAACAACGCCACTATAAGTAACAACTTCTATCGGACTACTTGTTTGCAGGGAAATATTATAGTTTTCTTCAGGTACAAAAACGTTGCCTTCATTTAAAGGTGTTCTACTATCAAGAATTAATTTAAATTTAGATTTATCAGAAAAGCCGCCTACCTTAAATGCCATTTGATTAGTTATACTACGTACATTAGTTTGATAATTTGTATAGTTAACTAAAACATTACTTGCAAGGTAATTTGATATAAAGTTTATAAATCCTGCACTATAAACTCGATCAGCAGTTTGTTCTGTTGAATTATTTGGAAAAATTAAATCTTGCAAACGAATACGCTTATTGGTTTCTGAATAAACTAATTGGTCTGTGCTATTTCTAACTACCCGCAGTCTATCAAATCCTAGACCGATAATTTTTGAAGGTTGATTAAGTATCCAAGATTTAAATAGTGAGAACGGATATTCTGAACTTTTCCTCCAGGCAGATTCAACTGGTGCTTCGTCACCAAATACAAATGTCTTTCTAGTAAGAGAACTTACAAAATCTTTAGCATATCCGCTTTCTAATGGACTTAATAAATTACCTTGTGCATCAACTGGCAAATAGCTAGTTAAATTTGGTCTAACATATTTAGATTTTATTAAACTAACTTTGTTAGGCTCATTAATTATGCCTTTTTCTAGATCAAGCCACATAATATCGTTATTGCTTGTATACGGAGCAGGTCCGTATTGTGCTTCCCACCAAGTTGGTTTAATTGTAAACCCTAACATTTCCCAAGGATGTGTATGAGGACGATCAGTGTCAAATGCTTGTTTATATATTGCTCTCCAATAGCCAGGAAGTTTAGCTCCTGTCGGAGACGTCATTGATCCGTAGTTATAAGAAAATTTATTACCAGTAGTATAAAAACTAAAATCTGTATAATCTACATCACCAACAGTATTAAGCCAGGAAGCAAAATCTTTTAACATTGTATTGTTAATAGAGTCAAATGATACTTTAGTATTTCGATTAGCACCTGGAACAAAACTATGAATGTCAATTAATGTTGCATCATAAGAAACTTTTATATTATTGTATATTCTTTTTTCAAGTTCTAATATTAGATCATCTCTATAGTCATCATATGCTGCTATAATAGATCCATCGTGTCCTTGTATTACAGAGACCGAAGTTTCATATGTGTTATCAACAAATTTAATTGGTTCATATTTTGGATACAATCCCAACTTAGTCGGCGTTGGTGGAACATACGACCCATCAGTTGATTCGTATTCTAATATTTTAATTTTATCGCCAGCTACTAATGTAGAAGTAATTTCACAGAAACCGTCTGTATTAAAAGTATAATCATTTCCGTAAACTAACTGAATGTCATTTAAATATACGTTAACTGCTGATATACCCGGCGTTGTTATGTCAAATGCAGCAGTAAGTGCATAATAGATATTTCCCGGAATTGCATCGTAATTTAGTTCACGTGATGCTCCTGTGGCAGCCATATCACTAAAATAAAATGGCAGGTTACTTGTTTTATTTTTATTTAATTCTTTAAAAATTAAATCAACGTGTGCTCGCGGTGTGCCGTCAAATCCCAACCCAAAGGATGTTTGTAAGAACAATCTTTTAAACTTTGCATATTCTCTTCTAGCAAAATCAAGTGATTTAATAATATTTGCACTTTTATCAGTAAGATGGTATAATGCTAAATTGGTCGGTCCACTATGCTGTAGGAATTTTCTGCCTTGCTGTGATAGATTAGGCAAATCTCTTAAATTGCCTGTTCCGGGATAGCTTCCAAAAAAGTTATCTGTTTCTTGTACAATTGTTGATACGTGTTCGTTAACTTCGCCTAATGTGAATGTCGTTATATCATTGTTTAACGGATTGCGCTCAAGATTTCCAGCAACTTCATATACACCGTTGTTGTTTTTTACAGCATCTGATCGTGTTCTTAAAACAACGATATCATTATCAGTTAATGCTTTATTAAATCTTACAACCTTATTCGTTCCTACAACAATAATTTCAAAATCTGTACCAGCAAATTTAAGTGAATTGTTTACAGTAACACGAATATTTACATCAGCAAGACTACTACTGTTATTGTACATATCTACTGCAAAATCAGTTTGATTTGCACTTGCAACATATTGACGTAACACACGCTGTGTGCTTTCAGTACTTGCTTTAACCCATCCATTAACTGGTTGAAATACAGTTCTGTCAGTATATTTTTGTAAAACACAAACGTCAGTGCGCTGTATTACTGTTGCTAAACTAGTATCAGTATATGTAAAAGAATCTAATAATAAATTAAAATTAAATACTAAATCTCCAATATTTTGAATACTTCTGTATGAAAGCGCAAATCCTAGTTCGGTATCAATTACTCCTGATCCCAATTTATAAGAAAAGAGCTTAGTACCAGTAAACGTAGAATTAGGATATAGTGTTGTATCAGCATAACTATTTCCGCTATTATCAAATAAATCAAATTGCGGTGGCTGGTTAACTTGTGTTTTTTCTTGTGTTAAGTTCCAAGATGTTCCATTATAATAAAACATCTTTCCTTGATATAGTTTGCCCTGGAGTGACAACACCGTTTCGTTTTCAAGCGGAATAGTATCGGTTTCTTCTACAAGACTGATCTGCCTGCGACCTTTGTGCAGAATAAATTTAATTTTAAAAATCTTGCCTGATTCTCGTATATCTTCTTCAGCAGTAAACAATACTCGCATACCGTCTACAAGATCAATTCCGTCAATATTATAACCCAACGAGCCTTCAATTATTGAGAAAATATCTTTTGTAAAGGTGTCTATTAAATCTACATTTTGTTTATTCTTAGTTCCAAAATTAAATAATTTTAAACCTGCATTAAATTCAATAATTGGTCTAGTTGCTCTTGCAGTTTGATCTACACTTATAGTTTGTCCATTTGCTAGTGCAGATTTTTCAATAACATCTTTGTGGAACCATCTGTTATATCTAGTCCACATATTCTTATCTAAACTACCGCGGTTAATTACAATATAATCCTTTGCAGTAGGATAGCCATTTGCATTTGCAAAAGGTAATCTGTCAAACGCATTTATATCAAAAGGTACTTCTTTATTATCTGTATAAGCACCTGGAATTTCTAAACTAGATTCTTTAATTAGTTTAATAGAAGATCCAACACCTTCAACATACCAGTCACCTTGATCATATTCTACAGGACTTACAAACCCTGCAAAGTTTATTTTCATACCATTTGATAGTTCAACACCTTTTGAAGATTTATATGATGTCTTTCCGATGATTTCTTTTTCAACATCAATAACTGTATTTTCTTCAATATCTTTAATTTGTATTAGACCAGTATTATTAATATCGTTTTCAGCAACATAGTATAACACTTCGGGAGTTGAGTTACTAACAGTAAATGTTATTGTTCCTTTTTCGACTCCTTGAGCACTTACTCCGTCATCGTAATTAAAACTTGATTCGAGTGTTCTCTTTGTTTTAATAGTAAGAGGTGTACCTGTAGCATCAATATCAAAAGTATATGTTTGTCCTTTATATAATATTAATGTGGGATTGTTTACTAATTCGTCTGTACTAAAACTATATGTACTATTATCAACATTATTAATTAAAGATACTGCTATAGTACTTTCAACGCCTCTCTCTTGTCCTGCAATTCTAACAGTTTGCGGGCCATAAGGTAACCAATAATATTCACGGAAGTTTGAAATTTTGTCCCAATCAATATTTGGGTTCCAAGCGTAATATTCTTGTGCATTTAATGTGTCTTGATTGTCTGCGTTGCCACCAAAGCTCTTAATTTGATTTAGATAATCGTTGTAATCTTTATAAAAAGTCACATTATCTAAATTATCTTTAATTAAAGTAGCTGGTTCAAATTGGTTGTTTTCTCGCTGTGTCGATACATCGCCAACATAATTATCACTAGCTTTATATGCTTTTGATATTTGTCTTCCGTAGTATCCGTTTAACTTTTCAGCTACGCCTGGTTGCGTAAGTTGATCAAGAGTTGCTTGTAAAAACTTTTTATTTGTTTCTGTTCTAAAATATCTCGGAAGTAATGATTCGCTTTTGCGATTATTATCACCGTCTGCTGGCAAAGGATATTCATTCTGATCGTTTTCGTATGCCATTAGTAACTTGAACCTCCATATGATGAGCTACTGCTCGATGAGCTACTGCTCGATATTATATTGCTTGCACTAGCAACGCCTTGTACTGCTGTAGCGTCGGCGTACAATGCTCCTGTTGCTTTTAAATTAGTCGCTGTAAGCGATGATACAACTTCAATGTTTGCTACTGTTGCTGAACTAATAAACACTTCGTCGGCTTCACTTCTTACTTCAAACATACTACCAAACGATAATGTTTCTTGTGTTGGTACAATTACCATTGCTGCTAGATCTGGCGACAATTGTGTCATAACATATGCACTTAGTTCTGTAAAGAAGAATGTATCACCAAACTCCCAATTTTCTATTGCAAAATATTGATTCATTGCTGCAATTACATTTGCTTTTAATTCGTTCTCATTTACTACTCTGTCAGGATTTTTAACTATTTTAAACAATGCTTTTAAGTCGTCGGTTGCTTCAGTACCAAACAGTACTTTGTACTTAACTGGATGATAAATTACCTCGTCCGATATCGACTTAATTTTGTTAATTTCTTGTCCGTAATTAACAAACAGCGAATCTGAACTAGGTGCTAACGGTTTAGTTGCAATTGCTCCTTGCAAGTATTGTCTATACAGTGTATCATACTGTTTTGTAAGCATATAAACATCCATTATATTTGAACTACTTGGATCAATTCTACTACTTTCGTCAGCAGCGTGTTCGTATTGGAAAATAATTTTATCTCTTCCTTGATATGCTCTATAAACAATTGTTAATTCTAATTTTTCTGTAACTGTGTTGTAGACTTTAAAAATATTTTTATCTATTTGATAAAACACAGAATTATCTGGATAACTGCCTACTCCGTTACTAGTAACTTCTGCTTCGTTTGCGACAACTTGAATATTTTCCGTTAATTGATCAACATAACGGAAATCATCTACGTTGTCTGTAGTAGTATATTGTTTTAAGAATATATATTTTTTAGTTGAATTTTCTGTTATGAATTTATCAAAAATTTCTGGGTCATCAACTACACCGTCATCGTCGGAATCAAAGAACCCAACTTCGATCTTTTTACTGTCTACGTAGCCTTCGTTATCTCTGTATTCTGCAACCACTTCCCAATTAAACGGAACTGTGAATGGAGAAAGTCCGTAACCACTAGCATCCGGTGTTGTATTAATGCTCATTAGTGATATTTTATCTTTTACAATTTGATTAGTTAAAGGATCATATACCTTGTCTGAACTATCATAATAGAATCTAATTTCTTTGTCACTTTCAAATACATAACGCTGGCCTCTATATGTAATAGTATATGTTTCGCCGTCAGTTTCAAATAATAAAACCCAACTTGCATCTAAATTTTGACTAGATAAGTCACCGGTTTTACCAGTACTAAACGGGGAACGCATAGCAAGATCACTTGCTAATATTACACGCCAGGTATTTGTTTGGAAATCATATCTAAGACCAAATGTTTTGTAAGTAAACACTTGATCAATAATTTGTGTTTGTATTTGAGTTTCAATTTCTGTAGTAAATAATGGTTTAATTTCAGTTAACAGCGGAGCAGTAGATAAATCGCCGTTGAGTGGTCCTGGAATAATATCGTTTAATATAATTGGTCCTTGTCCGTCTGTAGTATTAGTAATACCCGGTCCGGATACACTTACAACTTTAGTCCATTTATAAGTAGTTGCACCTGGATGAGTTGCTGCGCCTGCCATTATAGTACCATTAGGCATAAAATGGTACCCTGCAGGTGCTTCAAATTTAAGCATTGCTCCAGGCTCTAAATATTGCAGGGTTGATGCAGTAAATGATCCTGTACTAAGTTTACTTTGATCAGTGTCTGTAAAATATCCAGTAGTTATGTTTGTAGCTTTTGTAACTTGGTTCCATCTTGCACCAAGGTCGCCTACTAATATCTTTGCAAATTGAGAATAATAAAAGTTTTTAACTTTATAATTTTTTAATATTTTTTCAATTTGAGTTTTGATAACACCTTCGATATCAGTTTTAGTTGAAAATGTAAATTGTTCTTTACTAGTAAGTGTTTGATTATAAATTATGCCATCTTTACCATAAAGGTTAGTTTGTGAATATTTTCCTGTAGCATCTAATAAATCATAATATCTGCTAATACCACTCGATGTTCTGTTTACACTTTTTACTTTAATAATTTCTTGACTTATAGCCAACGGAGCAACTTGATAATCTTCGCCGGTTATCATTCTGTTTTGTGTATAGTACGTTGCAGGAGCATTAGCCTTTATTTCATCGTTTGATTCTGAATTTGTTGCATTATCAATATTATATTTTAATTCTAACCCAATTGTAAGTTTTTCACTAGATCCAGTTTTACTTTGATAAGGTATTGAAATAGTAATATTAATCATTTCTTGTGGAGTAATTACAAATCTTCTATTATCACTAACTCTGTAGTATACTTTAAAATTGCCTTTTGGCAATTCTCCAAAAGTACCATCCGCAAAGATTAAACTAATCCTGTCGTCGACTCTTGTTAGTACCGAATAAATGTTTCTTATATTTTTACTTAAACTATTGTAAACAATATTATTGCCTTCAACAGCGTCAACCTTTGTCCATAGTTCTGATTCATTTCCAATACTATCAAGTTTATACAACCAAGTATCGGAATTATTAACATTAACAGCGTCAATTGCAACTACTTGATTAGATGAAGGTTTTGAAATATTAAAGTCGCCTTGATCTAAACGACCTTGGCGGAAATGTGCAAAAAATCCAGTGTTTGAGCTACCAGCACCTTGGCCGTCATCTCTATAAAGAAACGCAAAATTACTACCTGGTAACGGAGCCTCTTCAGAAATAGCTCCGTCGTCAATGTCAGTACTTACAATTTCAAATTGTGTTGATTTACCGTCAACACTTTTAGTAAAACCAAAAACCGGAACATCGGTATTAATTCCGTTTACTCTGTATTGTTCTGCACTTATACCATTTACTGTGTCTTTTTTGTTTGGGCGGCCAACAACACCGTTAGCCGGTAGTGCAGAATTAAGAACTTTAATAAACTGCTCGTACCAATCTTGATTTGAAATATCATTCCAAAGCACAGTTTGTCCTGATAAGTTGGTTCCATTAGAATCGTATAATTCTTCAGTAGTACTTACAGTTTCAAATTTTAATAGACCATTTGCTGCTTGGTTGCGCTTAGGATTATAAGAAAGCAATCTTGCTAAACGTAGTACACTTTCACGGCGTTCTGCTAGTTCTAAGAAGTTTTCACGAGCATTTAAGTCAATACGGAAGCTAATATTTTGACCTAAGAAAGCAATAAGATCAATTAATGCCAAGTATTCACTAGACTCTACGTAATCGTTAAAGTCTTCTGGATAATTTTCTCGTAAATACGAAATCATTGTTCGGCGTAGATTATCAAAGTCAAAACTTTGGAAATCTGCGTTACGGAAAGACTGATAGACTCGCTTCCAATCTTCCGCTAGTAATAATCTATTTTGTCTATCAGTAGTCGACATACTTGCTTCCTTTTATGTGTTACAGTATTTATTAGAATTAGATAAGTGCGTATATAATTCTTTAAGTTAAAATTGAATTATCTTCATCAAATTTCATACGCATACTTTCTGATATATTGTAAGTTAAATAAGTCAGTGTGCATTCTATTATGATGCCGCTTTCGTATGTGTCTACCGTGACTTGGTCTACTTGCACTCGAGGATCGTAATTAATAATTTCTGTAACATTATTTGCAATTGCATCTCGTAAATTTTCAGTCATAGGTTCAAATAATACGTCCCAAATAACAGTACCAAATTCAGGATTTTCTAATTTTTCACCTACTCGAATATGAAAATGATTTATAATATCTTGTTTTATAAGGGCAATATCATAAAGATTGAACCCAGTATTTTCAGGATTTGTTGTTGAGATACCTCTATAAGCACGACTTGCAACAGGCGCAATAGGTCGTTTATTACCCTTTACAGTTATATCTTTGTATAGTTTTTTCTCTTGTGTGCTCATAACTATATTTACCTTAAATTTATTGTGCGCCAGCTACGTTAGGATCTACCCGGTTTCCAGCTTCAATGTTTGTGCCTGCCGGCTCAGTTGTAATGCTTGCTACTGGAACTAAATCTCCAGTTATAATTTTACTTGCAAACCCCTTACCTAAACCAATGCGGTTAGTAGTTTCTTTGCCACCTTGGTTTGCATAGCCAACTGCTTTACGGAATTGCTCTCCTAGTGTGCCAAAGTTAGCACTAGTCCAAGTTATACTTTTTGATTGAATATATGCACACGCAATTTTTACAGCAATTTCTGGATCGTTTACAAGATCAGGGTTGTCAACAATTTGTCGGACACCTGCTTTTCCGCCGTATGTTTCATAATTCCCTTTAAATGTTAACTGAATTAATCCTCTACCACGGTATTTGTATCCTTCGTTTTGCGCATTTCCATAACGATTGCCGTAAATAGTATTACCAATAGCAGCAGGACCTGCTGCTGCAAGTTCTTGTGCAAATGCATCTGTTTTAACGCGAGTCGGAAACACTCTTCTTAGAGTGGAAGCTCTATAATTTAAGTTTTCACTTCTTGGTTTAAATCCACACTCTGCTTGTATTTGTGCCATTGCCATACCTAATGCTTCTGCATTACCCGCAGTTTCTCCTTCGGCTAGTCTGTTTGGATCTGCTGAGTTTAATGCATTAACAGGGTCTAGTCCTATCTTTTTAATAAGCTCACTTAAAAAGAATTGCTGCAATAATGTAACTTCAACTGGTTTAGCAGGTTGATTACCAACAGGTCCTACTTGGCCTGGAACAACTGTTTGCGGGCCATTAATATTTGCTGCTGTAACTGTTTGTCCCGTAGCAGCACCACTTCCAGCTAAGTCAGAATCACTAGCAAGTTGCGGAGTTGATTCTCTTAGTGAAGGACTTGGCGAGTCGCTTGCTTGTGTAAAGTTTGGACCAAATGTTCCTGGATCTAAATGCTCGTGTCCTGTCCACGGTTCGTGTACTGGAACACGCACTGGCCATAGAGCTGGTGCTGCAACTAGTGCTGTTGCTGCTGAGCTTGCTGAGCCCGCTGGATCAGCACTAGTTGCTGCTGGGCCGTTTAAATGGATGTTAGGAGCACTTTGTAAAATATTTCCGCCAGACGCTATTTCTGTTAGGCCGCCTGCTGTAAGTCTATTGTGTCCGCCGGAATTTAAATCTAAACTTGCTTGTGAATCTTTTCTTGCACCTGTTGTATTAATGTCAAGTGTTGCAGAATTAGTTTCAGTATGTGCGCCTGTTGTAGTTACATCTAATGTTGCGTTATTTGATATAGTATGAGCACCGGTAACTATTGTGTTGCGTGTAGCACCTACAAATAGCTTTTGGTCTGCACCAACATAGATATCATTGTTTGCACCAACATCTAATTTATGATCTACTCCGACTTTAACATCACTATTATTTGAAACAGTAAGTTTGTAATCTCTACCAGAGTTCATATTAATATCACGGGCAGCAGTCATATTAATATCTCTATCAGCACTTATGTTTAAATCGTTTTGAGTTCTAATACTAATACTATCTTGTGCATAGATATCAATCTTGCCGTTGCCTGTTAATTCAATCCACGAAGATCCATTAGCATTTGCAATGTAAATTAAATCTTCGGAGTTATGCATTAAAATTTGGTGGCCTGTACGAGTACGGAATCTTACACATTCGCCTTTGGGGATGGTTTTTATTCCAGTGGTTGCTTGCGGATCTGCGATAACATCAGTGTAGACCATTGCATCTTGGCTAGCATAACTATTTCGTATATATCGCTCATCACCGTCGTCCATTACAAAACTAGAACCACCTAGAATACTTGTAAAAGTTTGGGTACTAGATTCCGAAGTTCCTACAGAACTTTGTGGAGCTCCGTCTCGCTTATCTCTTGGTCCTGGAGTACTGATTCCAAAAACACTACTTGGTATATTGCGTCTACCTGAACTATTAGCAGAACCTCTAATGTCATCGTCTACAAGTCCTTGACGACCAAGAATAGTATAAAAATCTGTATTAACTGGTTTTTGATAATTTGATGGATTTGTGCCAAGACCTGATGATAATCTTTTATTATACTCGCCGACTGGAAGTTTTTTAGTAGTGTCAACGTTATTATATTCCGACCCAGCCCAGGGATCCGGAGTCATCCAATTTTGGTAAGTGTCAGGAATACATCCAATCCAGTATCCTCTTGCAATATTTCCTTCTGCAAACATAACAAGAACTTTTGTTCCTGGACTCGGAGGCACCATCCACATACCGTAGCTTTTTTGTGTGCCTTGAAAGTCGTCTTTAGTAGTTGTTGCATTAATCGGTGTTACTCCTGCAAACGGAGTCATATATTGAACTGTAACAATTTGTCCAGACTGCTCTGACTGGTTACCTGCTGCTGTGTTTTTTAACAACTCAACCTGCAACGATCCCATTCTTTTAGGATCTAAATGAGATACTACAAGAGCTTCATAAGGTCCGGGACTTATTACTAGTGATTGCCTACTTGAACGTCCGTCTACTGCCATATTAAAAAGTCCTAATTATTGGGGATTACCTGGAGCTCCTGGAGCTTCAGTATTGCCACTGGTTGATGCTGGTGATACAACAGTTTTATCTGGCTTCTTATCAGATTCTGATACAACTGCTTTCTTAGCATCATTTGGCGTGCCAGTAATATTTGCATCGTCTTGTTTTTTCCTTCTAAGCAAACTTAAAACTTGAGTAAACTTTCCGCCTGAAAAAGTATTTTGAACAGTTAACACCTTATAAAGACCACTAAACTGTCCTACGGGCTCTGTGCCTCTTTGAGGAAATATCATTCCACCTGAAGTATCGTCATAATCAATCGGCGTTCTAAAATTAACATCTACTTCAACTTCGCTACGTTGATAATCCATTGAACCGTCTGAAGTGTACCCTCTAGCGGCAGCAGGCGAACTATAATTTCCTAAGCCGCTATCTGCTAGATAATAAGGATCGCCTAAAACAGTCAAATCCATTGTAATCATATCAACAGCACTATTTACTATCGCGTCATTGAACATTCGTGAAACTTTGACTGCTGGTGATTCCATTGCTGCACCACCGCCACCGCCTGAGCCAGGATTCTCACTGCTTTCTTGTGTAGCTGGATCAGAATATCCACTACCTTCGGTATTGCCGCCTGCTGGTGCATAGGTTTCTGGAGTGCTGGCATTTGCGCCGTTTTTAGCAATATTTTTTGCATCGCCACTACCGTTTATATTAGGCTGCAATGCATTAAAAAAAGCATTATTAAAATTAATTTCAAAATCTATAATATCGTCATTTTTTCCAGTATAGATATAATCATATCGCTTTGCTGCTTGCTTTTTACGTTTTTCTAATCCAACCGAAGGTTGTGAAGTACCACTAAACGCACTACTATGGACTTTATAAGGAACTACTGCATAAACAAATACTTTAGGATTTTCACCTGTTGCTTGTCTTACTGATTCGTCGGGTATTAAAAATGTTTGGGTATGTACTCTAAACCAATCTATCATTCCGTCACTATCGGTTTTAAGTTGGGTTGCAGCTTCTTTTGCATAAGCACACAACGTAACAACTTCTTCAATAATTTGTTCAATACTAGTACTTTTTGGAAACGTTAAGGTTCTAAAGTTTTTTGATATTGTAACTTCGTCTGTTTTAAAATTACCGTTTTCATCCTTTACATATGCTTCTGATCCAAATGGTACCGCTCCGCCTTCCGCCATAGATTGAGCTAATACAGAATTTCCTATTTTGTTAGACAATTCTGCACTTTCAGCAAATCTTCTAATGTTAGAGGAAATATTATTATTTGTTATGTACAGCTCTTTAAACTTATCAAATTCTTCTTGTATGTTAGCTCTGCCCTGTGGGTCTAAATTATTAAAGTTATCTAACCCTTTTTTCTTCCTATAAAATTCTTCAGTTGTCATTGAAGCAGCCTGACTTTCTGGACCACCTTGTAGATTGCTTATTCCTAAACTAGATTGCAGTTCTTCAGGAAACATAATAAAATATTCATTTCTAGTTGTAGGAGCAGTTTGGCCTTCATCTACTGTTCTAATACGTTTGTTTATCTCATTAGTTAAACTAGTAGGGCCTTTTTGTAGTAATTCAAGAACAGTGTCACCAGTTATTGACACATCGGTCTTAGTATACTGAGTAACATTACTTAACGCAGCTTCATTCCAAGCAAATGCAGAAACACTATATTCGCTGCCGCCTGCGTTTGCAGAAAAATCTATGTTAGCAAGTTTTATTGGAAATACTCGTCGAGCTAATGCCCCGGCGCTATGCGGCTGTCCGTCATCGCCAAACCCTTTAAAATCAATAATTAATGCGTAAGGCGCTTTTAAATAATCACGGTGTCCAGCTTGTAATGCAGCTACCATCATTGATTGCAAAAACAATCCCATACTGTATGGCTCGTTTACTTTAAAGGAAAATGAAGTTGCATTTGAAGTTCGAGTTTGTGTAGTAGGAGCAATAATTGCTTGCATTTCTACTTCATCAATAAAATATTCTAATTTAGCTGTACTTGTTTCATCGGCAATAAGTGCCTTTGTTGTTCCGGAACCTTCGCCTCCAGAACGTAGCACAGTTACTTCTGGTGTGCCGCCATTCCTGTATGTACTTTCTGGAAAATTTAGTTCGTTAGTGCTTAAACACGCAAGAGTTATATTATAGTTAAAACTTGCAAATGTTTTTAATACATTTTCAGTAGCACCAAGTACCGAATTAGGAGTAATGTTTGTTTTTTGAGGCAGTACTTCGTCATAACTACCAGTGGTATCAGTGTCAGGAGTTAGTGCTTGAGTAGCAGAAGCTTTTAGGTCTTCAACTGAGTCTTGGGCCTTAGTAATAACACTAATAGGGTTACTAAGGCTAGCTTTTACACTCTTCTCTAACTCAAGATATCCATCAGATGCAGTTCTTGATGCATATTCAGCTAATGCTCCTGGTATTTTTGTAAGTCTATCGGCCATTTAATTAATATCCTAAAAACTGTTGTAATTGATTTTGTTTTGGCAAGTATATTTTTATTCCCGGTACTAAGTCAAATACTGGATCTTTTAAAATATCCATATTTCTTTGTGCAAATACCCACCAAAGTTTTGATGTTCCGTAAACTGAATATGCTAACAAGTCAGGCCTGTGTGTAAATTGAGGCTGTACTTCATAAAGTACATCGTCGTCTTGTTTTGGTACTGGCCTAATTGTTAGTACATCTAAGTATTGATTATTTTTTATTTTTGTTTTAGCCCAAGGGCTTTGTGATCCGTATGATGCCATTAGATAAATCCTGATCCGTTACCGCTGCCGCCTAAGTAGCCGCCGTTAATAAATGAAGTTAAACTAAACTGCGATGTTTTAGCTCTTGAGTATATTGGTGTAACTGTAATTGATACTTGACTCTGTACTGGTGCCCATCCTGCTTTGCCAGGAATAGTTTTATCTACACCACCGTCTTTTAGGCGCACGTCACCAGTAATTTGTGTTTTAATATAGTCTACGTCTGCTGGTAAGTCAACTGTAAAATTTCGTATTACTACAGGCACGTTAGGAAATACAAAATCTCCATATCCAGTTAGTTTCACAATTGGGGGCGGAGCTCCAGCATCGCTGTCTGTGCCGTAATTCATTTTTGTTACACTTCTTAGATAATGAACCATTGCTGTCCAGTACTGTGCATCTTTAGCGTTTTCACAGAAAAAGTCTCCTGTAATTACTAAATCTTCAATTTGACTGTTTTGGTATTGCGGAAAAGGATAATTACTATGTGTAGGAGATAATGCATCATAATTAGCAGTGTGTTGAATTAATATTGTAGGAGTGTATGGAAAAACTAAACCGTTGGTTTCTACTAGAGGCTTTAAAATTTCAGGTGCGCCGAACGTGCTCGGTATACTTAACTTGACTCGCCAGTCGTTAGTTGCTTGTTTAGTGCCAGCTTTTACTTGGGTTTTTAATTGCGGTTGTGAACTTGGGCCACCTAAAAGTGCTTTTAATAATCCGCCGGCGCTGCCTAGTCCAAGACTATCAACTGCGGAGTTAATAAGATTGCTTTTTAACCCCTTAGCTTTATTTTCTAAATCACCTGCCAAGTTTTCAACGTTAGATTGTACAATACTTTTTAAATTTGGTTTTAACATAATGGTAATCTCCTACAAGTATTTAGTTGACAAAATTATGTACGTAGTTTATAATAGAGTAATAACCAGGAGAAATCAATGAGAAAAGTAAATTATCTTAATAATAAAGATATGTTAAAAGAAATTCATAAGTCAAAGACTAGATTTTGTAGTTTTATTGAACCCGAATACAACCAGTATGATATCATTTTACTTGATATTGACA
>Ga0307488_10000269_pt1 | contig 41623 bp, 38 predicted proteins | sample SB02metaG_FD_202248 | JGI IMG/M metagenome (GOLD analysis project Ga0307488, IMG submission 202248) | Sea-ice brine microbial communities from Beaufort Sea near Barrow, Alaska, United States - SB 0.2 | ecosystem: Environmental > Aquatic > Marine > Coastal | place: USA: Alaska | collected... | reverse complement strand
GAGCCAGGTTCTGGCTCAGATGCGGCGGCGCTACGAACCAGTGCCAAACGAGATGGCGACGAATATGTGTTAAACGGCTCCAAAATGTTTATCTCTGGTGCCGGTGAAACGGAAGTATTGGTGGTCATGGCTCGCACCGGCGAGCCTGGCCCTAAAGGCATCTCGGCCTTTTTAGTCCCAGGGGACGCCAAAGGCGTAATCTATGGCAAGGCCGAAGACAAGATGGGCTGGAATGCCCAACCCACGCGAATGATCAACTTTGACGATGTGCATATTCCCGCCGTTAACTTGCTCGGTGAGGAAGGTCAGGGCTTCAGTTTTGCCATGCAAGGTCTGGATGGCGGTCGGGTTAATATTGCCACCTGTTCCATAGGTACGGCGCAGCAGGCACTAAATACAGCCAAGGCTTATATGCAGGAGCGGACCCAGTTTGGTAAGCCTTTAGCAGCCTTTCAAGCTTTGCAGTTCAAGCTGGCGGATATGGCCACGGAATTAGTTGCCGCCCGGCAGATGGTACGACTGGCGGCCTTTAAGCTGGATAACAAGGATGCTGAACGCAGTGCTTATTGTGCTATGGCCAAGCGTTTCGCCACTGATGTGGGGTTTGAAGTATGCAATCAGGCTCTGCAAATTCATGGTGGTTATGGTTATATTCGGGAATATCCTTTGGAGCGTCATGTACGTGATGTACGGGTTCATCAAATACTGGAAGGGACCAACGAAATCATGCGTATGATCATCGGCAGGCGTCTGTTAGCCAAAGATGCGAACGATATACTCTGATTAGCCCCAAGCACAATTAATCAAGGAATGTTGAATGACAGATTCTGTAATTTTTTTAGAAAGAAAAACCAGCAGTGGTAAAAAAATTGGCCATGCCAGCCTTAATCGGCCAGCGGCTCTCAATGCGCTAAATCTGGATATGATCCAATTGCTGATGGCACAACTTGTTGCCTGGCAAAAAGACCCGGATATTAGTGTGGTCATTCTCGACGGCAGTGGTGAAAAAGCCTTTTGTGCCGGAGGCGATGTAGTCGCCATGCATACTGCCATGGCGGAAAATCCGGGGGCTACGCCAGTCGCCCTGCAAGCCTTTTTCACCCAGGAGTACCAACTGGATCATCTTATCCACACCTACAGTAAACCAATAGTCGTGTGGGCCAATGGTTTAGTGATGGGTGGTGGCTTGGGGTTGTTAAGCGGCGCCAGCCACAGAATAGTCACCAATAGTTCACGGCTGGCGATGCCGGAAATAAGCATAGGGCTATACCCTGACGTTGGAGGCAGCTGGTTTTTAAATAATATGCCACCGGGTTGTGGATTGTTTTTAGGGTTAACCGGGGCGAGTATTAATGCGACCGATGCCCTATATGTCAACCTTGCGGACTATTATGTTAATGACGGTGGCAAGGAGCAGTGGCTAAATCAACTGGAAAATACCCAGTGGAGTGACAACCCGGATACCAACCATGCCAAGGTTAGCCTAATGTGTAGCGAACATCACCAGGGGCACTTAATGACACTGCCAGATGGTAATATCAGTCGCTATCAGGACGCTATCACGCCTCTGGCTGACATGAATAGTGCCGCCGAGGTGGCCAACACTATTGCAGTATTTGAGTCGGCTGACGACAACTGGTTACGCCGGGCGCAACAAACCCTTAAAGCCGGGTCGCCGATCACCGCTAACCTGGTGTTTGCCCAACTGCAAAAAGGCCAGTCTTTAACCTTGGTCGAATGTTTTCAAATGGAGCTGGTGTTGTCTTGTCACTGCGGTGAGTTTGGTGAATTTCAAGAAGGGGTGCGCGCCTTGCTGGTAGACAAAGATAACAAGCCTGCCTGGCGTTATCACTCGATTGAGACTGTACCTGAAGAAATATTGGTTTGGTTTTTTGCCAGCCCATGGTCAGAAAGTGGCCATCCATTGGCTAATTTGGGAAATAAGGAATGAATATGCAAATGTCACAATATAATATCGCTTTTATCGGCCTGGGGAATATGGGTGGCCCTATGGCCTTGAACCTGATTAAAGCCGGATGCCAGGTCACTGTTTTTGATCTTATGCCTGCTGCCATGACACAACTTGCAGACCAAGGGGCTACGCCAGCCCAGTCGGTTGAGCAAGCCTGTATTGGGGCTGATGTCGTGATTTCCATGTTACCTGCGGGGAAGCACGTGCAAAGCCTGTACTTAGGCGATACTGAAAGCGGCCAGAGCGGCTTGATAGACCACCTGCCACCTGGAGCGTTGGTGATAGATTCCAGCACTATAGATTCGGCAACTGCTGTCATAGTGGCTAAGGCCTTGACTGCAAAAGGCATAGGTTTTGTGGATGCGCCAGTATCCGGCGGGACGGCAGGTGCTACCGCAGGGACCCTGACCTTTATTGTGGGGGGAAGTGAGGAAGATTACCAAAAAGCCTTGCCGGTATTGCAATTGATGGGTAAAAACGTCTTTCACGCCGGACAAAGCGGGGCCGGACAAATTGCCAAAATTTGCAATAATATGCTGTTGTCAGTGTTGATGTTAGGCACGTCAGAAGCGTTGCAACTGGCCATCGATAATGGACTGGATGTAAAAGTGATGTCTGATATCATGTTGCAAAGCTCTGGGCGGAACTGGGCCATAGAGCAGTATAACCCTTGTCCGAATGTGATGCCAAACGTACCCTCATCAAACGATTATCAGGGGGGCTTTATGGTAGATCTGATGCGCAAAGATCTCGGTTTGGCGTTGGACACCGCTCTAAAGAGCCATTCTATTACGCCCATGGGAGCCATAGCGCAAAACCTGTATAATATGCATAGTATGCAGGGCAATGGTCAACGGGATTTTTCCAGCATTTTTGAACTATTTTCCCAGCAAAAAACAAAGTAGTGGTCCTAAAATAGACCAATTCAGATTAAGGGGTAAACTGTATGCAGTTAAAAAATAAAGTTATCGCTATTACTGGCGCCGCACAAGGGTTAGGCCGGGCGATGGCTGAGGAATTTGCCAAGCAAGGTGTGCATATTGCCTTGATTGATATGCAAAAAGAGGTATTGGAAACCGCCGCAAGTGAGCTGCGAAAGCTCGGTGTTAAAGCCGAAGTCTTTGTCCTTAACGTAACGGATGAAGCGGCAGTGGAAGAAACCTTTGAGCAGATAGCGGCTAAATTTGGTCAGCTTAACGGTCTTATCAACAGCGCCGGCATCATGCGTGACGGTATGTTGCTTAAAGTTAAAGAGGGCAAGGTTGTCAGCAAAATGTCCCGTGAGCAATTTCAAAGCGTGCTGGATGTCAATGTGACAGGCACCTTTTTATGTAGCCGGGAAGCGGCTGCACAAATGATCGCTACTAAAAGCGCGGGGGTGATCATCAATCTGTCATCGGTATCCCGTGGCGGCAACATGGGGCAAACCAATTATTCAGCCTCTAAAGCTGCGGTGGCGACCATGACAGTGTCATGGGGTAAAGAATTGGCGCGTTTTGGTATTCGCACCGGTTGCATTGCCCCTGGCCTAGTGGAGACCGCCATGGCCGCCCAGATGCGTCCTGAAATGCGCGACGCTTTTGTCAACTCGGTGCCGCTTAAACGATTGGCTGAAGTTGAAGAGCTGGCCCATGCCGCAACATTCATTTTTGAAAATGATTACTTCACTGGTCGTACGTTGGAACTGGATGGCGGCACCAGGGTGTAATACCAATCCGTATTAATAGTCACTCACTTAGAATGCGTCCAGCGTTTTTTTGAGCAAGGGGCGCCATGTAGCAATGGTTGTTCCCTTTCAAATATCAGGAACACTGGGTAAGGTACTTGGTGCATTTCCCTTTGGCGAGGTTTAAACGGACTTACTCCGGGTTGCTCGAACTCGAAAGATCACCACTATTACTTTATTCAAGTGCCTTGATGAGCCCGTTTAAATGCTCGCTGAGCGATCACTTAATAACATGGCTTGGTATAACTAATGAGCCGAGCGTGTCCCGGTTGCCTTCGCAGGTTATTTCAGGGGTTCGCCAAAACGGAACAGTTGCCCTTCTCCCGGATTCATCTGCTGCCACTGTTCGTTACAGGTAAGAGGTTCAGTGGCGATGATAGTGACCACGTCATGAGAGGTGGTTTCTTTTGTAAAATCGATATCAACATCAATATCTGACAGCGTAGCTTTGCCAAAGGGTGCGCGGCGCGTGATCCACTGCAATTTAGTGGAACAAAATGCTAGCAGGTACTCACCATCACTAATAAGCATATTAAATACACCAAGCTTGTGTAAGTTGGCCGCTTCGCGGCGCAGAAAATTAAACGCTGCCAAGCGTTTGCTGGGAGGATTAGAATAGTGTTTATCGAGCTGACTCAATAAATAACAAAATGCCCGCTCACTATCAGTGGTACCCACGGGCCTAAAGCGATCCACCGGCAAATTCGAGTAGCCTTGTAACTGGCCGTTGTGGGCATAGGTCCAATTGCGTCCCCATAATTCACGACTAAAAGGATGGGTATTTTCCATGCCTATTCGCCCGCTGTTGGCCTGTCTGACATGGGCAATCACCGCTTTACTTTTAATAGGGTAATCGGAGATAAGCCTAGCAATTTCAGACTCATAACTGGGCAGGGGATCTTTAAAGATACACAATCCCTTGTTTTCATAAAAGGCAATGCCCCAACCATCCTTATGTGGCCCGACTCGCCCACCGCGCTCCCGTAAGCCTTTAAAGCTAAAACAAATGTCAGTAGGTACATTAGCCGACATGCCCAATAATTCACACATAGTTAATCCTGAAGAACCTCGATGCCAAAGCCGGCACCTTATCTAATCTATGGTCAGTAAAACCATTATCCTTACAATTTTTGTAAGGTAAAAACCCTAAACAGGCTGGGAGTATTCTGCCCGTCTAATTCTTTTCACCCCTGTTTTGGTTTAGGTAGTGTTGCAGCGGTTTGAGCAGCCTATAAATTATCATATAAACCAAGCAAACTAACCAATAAGATTATTGCATAAATGTCGTTAACCTGTTTATCTATGCGTTTTTTGACTGTGGCTTACTAATTGTACAGTTTTTTCCTATCTTTATAGAAGTCGAGTCTGGCCTTGCATGAGTGACTTTTAGCAGATACTTATCGCCTTTATTTACCTTTAGGACACAAAATGGATCGTAATTCTGCCACCACTATCGTTTTTATAGGCTTTTTTTTGTTGGGTATGGTGTTTATTTTGTGGGGCATTTTACTACCCGATCTAGCCCGTTCCCTGGATATGAGCGAAATTATCAGTGGCGTGTTTTTCACCCTGATTTCGGTAGGCATGATAGTGGGTGCCATAATCGGCGGTAAATATGTGCAAAAATTTGATTTTTTATCCTTGTTTGCCGGATTGCTGTTGTCTGTGGCTGTGTTGCTTTTCGCCCTGTCTTTTGTGCAACACTGGATTTGGCTGGTCATGGGTGCTTTTGTGTTGGGGATCTTCAGTTCCAGCTTGTTCACTATCGGTCATACCCTTATTGCGCGCCTGTATGTCAGTAAACGGTCAACTATGATGGGCCTGATGGATTTTATGTTTAGCTTGGGTACCCTGGCAGCCCCGTTTTATATTTCAGGACTTTACCTACTTGAACAAAGCTGGCGCTGGCCATTGCGTTTGTTGTCCATGGGGCTACTAATGTTGGCTGGTTATACCTGGTATGCGGCCCATCAGGGCAAGAAGCTGGTTCCCGAGGTAGCGGAGCAAAAAAATCGGCAGAGTTTGTCATACCGGGACGTGATCAAACAGCCCGTATTCCTGTTTCTGTCACTAGCCGCCTTGGGGTACGGAATGGTTGAATTTGGTAATGCCAATTGGTTTGTCAGCTATGCGCAAAATGGCCATGGATTTAGTGGCGAGCAAGCACGTATGGTCTTTGCCTTTTTCAGTGCCGGTATGGTGGTCAGTCGACTGGGGTTTTCACTTCTGTTGTACTGGATTTCCAGCCACAGATTAATGTTAATCCTGGCCACCGTGATGGCAGTGGGAGCTTTTGTGATTAAACTGGCCACCGATCCGGTGATGATGTCCTGGGGCAATTTTCTGATTGGTTTGGGCCTGGGGGGACTTTTTCCACTGATGCTCTCTAGTGCCATGGACATAGACAGCGATAAAGGGCCACTCATTTCCGGTGTGTGTGTAATAGGCTCGTCTATCGGTGTGCAAACGGCCTCTTTTGGAACGGGATTATGGGCTCATTTTTCTTCCATAACGACCGCGTTTTGGATGATACCTATCGGTGCGTTGTGGCTGTGGGTGATGACCTGGTATTACAGTCGTCACGTTAAACAACAACTCGCTGTTAGTGCGGCAGTTAAGGCCCATCCATAAGCTTCTGATCCATGGCAATAACGTTGGTCGCCCACAATAGCGAGGAGGATAATCTTGGGGGGGGGCTAGGTAACCCCCTAATCTCACTCGGGAAGTATGCCCAAGGTTAACTACCATAACCTCAATAACAACATCTCCTCTGGTTTAACTCTGGTATAATGTTTCTTTTTTCTTGAGTGTATGTATGTGGATTTGCCCGGCCTGCCAGTCACCCCTCACCTTAACTGAGCGTACCTATAGTTGTAATCAGGCTCATGCGTTTGACAGGGCCAAAGAAGGTTATGTGAACCTTCTGTTAGCGCAACACAAACGCAGTAAAGAGCCCGGTGATAATAAAGAGATGGTCAATGCGCGGCGAGCCTTTTTACAGCAAGATTATTACCAGCCGTTGGCCTTGCACTTGGCCAAGTTGATTGGTAAATACCATGTGGGCCAGCAGTTGGCAGTGTTTGATGTAGGCTGTGGTGAGGGATATTATCTGAATTGCATTATTCAGTCTTTGCTTGAAGCCTCAGATATGCGAATTACAAGCGGCGCTCTGGATATATCCAAAATTGCAGTCCAAAAGGCCGCCAAAAAATACCCTGACAGCTATTTTGCCGTCGCCAGCAGTTTTAACCTGCCTGTGGCCAATGATAGCCAACAGGCGATAATCCAGATATTTGCCCCTAGTAGTGAGAATGAAGTATACAGGGTGTTGGCCGAGGAGGGTCTCTGGATACAGGTTAATCCTGCCCCGGAGCACCTACAACAACTTAAAAAGTGTATCTACGACGCCCCTGTTGAGCATAAAGCTATAGCCCCAGTACCCGATGGATTTGACGTGCTATATGATAGCGAACTGAGTTTCGAGTTTACTTTGCAAAGCCCGCAAATGCGCCTTAATTTACTGATGATGACACCTTATTATTGGACAGCCCCCAAAGATAAAGTCGAGGTGATTTTGGCTACACTTGAGCGAGTTAAGGCTCATTTTTCAGTGCGAGTGCTACAAAAAGTAACGCTTAGCTAACAATCATTGGGCTTTAATTTAATGATGATGACCCGCTCTTGACCTCTTTTCATTGGACAGCCCCCAAAGATAAAGTCGAGGTGATTTTGGCTACACTTGAGCGAGTTAATGCTCATTTTTCAGTGCGAGTGCTACAAAAAGTAACGCTTAGCTAACAATCATTGGGCTTTAATTTACTGATGATGACCCGTTCTTGACCTCTTTTCATTGGACAGCCCCCAAAGATAAAGTTGAGGTGATTTTGGCTACACTTGAGCGAGTTAAGGCTCATTTTTCAGTGCGAGTGCTACAAAAAGTAACGCTTAGCTAACAATCATTGGGCTTTAATTTACTGATGATGACCCGCTCTTGACCTCTTTTCATTGGACAGCCCCCAAAGATAAAGTCGAGGTGATTTTGGCTACACTTGAGCGAGTTAAGGCTCATTTTTCAGTGCGAGTGTGACAAAAGTGCCGTTGAGTTAAGGTTTTGTGCATAAAGGCCCAAGCAAATATAAAAAAGGCAGCTTAACTATAAGCTGCCTGGTGAAAGGGGAGTGCACCTTATCGGCTAACGGAAAAGCTACTCAAACGCTTGATTGCCTGACTGAGTAATGCTGTATCAAAAATAGCAAACTCTTCTTCGCCACTTTGCACGTTAAACACCTTAGTGCTGCCATTACTCAGTACTTCAATACGTTGCAGATGCTGCATCACTATGACCTTGTGTCCCTGGGTGGTAACGGCCCAATCTTGAGTGGTGTTTTGCAGATTGCGCCCGGTACTGTAAGCCTTTTCAGATGCACGGCAACCCAGCATATTCAACAAAGTTGGGGCAAGATCTTCAGTACTTGAGAACTCAACAGCCAAAGGGGTATTACTGTATAAACGTCTTTGTATCCGGTTCTCACTGTTCACATTTTTCAACAACAGCACCTGATATTGCTGCAATAGCTGGGTACTGAGTAAGTTATTGATTTGATCGGCTGTAACAAAGGCAATACCAAGATGGGTTTGATGGGTGGCCAGATTGGCAGCGAAAGTCTGCCAGTCTTGCTTAAATCCTTGAATATCTGGTTTTTTTATGGGGTTTTCAGAATAAATTCCGACGTTCAGGCCCAGTCCACGGGGTAAGTCTAACAGAACAGGGATCCTGCTACTTAGTGCCGGGTGATATAGCTCGGGTAAACCAAAGAGCAGACTGCGTTTGGCTGCATCTATTGAAGAATGATTGCCTAAATGGGGACTGTTAAAGACAAAAGATGATGCTGTGTCTATGGGGACTTTGTCAATCTGCACTAACATCAATACTTTATTGGCTGTTGCTACCGAGCAATAAATAGGAGACAGAGGATAACGAATATTGTCCATACTCTCGTTAAATTGGAGTTCTTTACGCTGATCGTAGTTCTCTCTATCCAGCAAATTATAGCGGGACATGAGTGTTTTAGCTGTTGCCGGGTATGATAAGGGGAATAAGTCGTCTTGTTGGACTATGGGATGATAAAGGTTAGCATCTGCCCATATATGTAAGGCATGGCTACTGACAAAACAGACAATAAAGAAGCTGATAATAGGAAACGTCAGCTTACGCTTTTGCAGGCGGCCAATGCGTTTCCAAATGGCGTTAGCGATGATAAGTTGGGCGGATAACCAGAAAAAAAATATCAGCAGGAAAAAGATCCATTTCTGCCAGCCAAAACCGGATATAGCGTTGTTGGCCTCGTTGCGGATCAATTGTGCCGAATCCAGACTCAGATGTACCCCATACTTATTGTACAACAGGGCATCTAGAGCCAATAATGCCAGTGCGATGGCCGCGACTAAAGCACTTAGGCCTTTAACCATCCGGGCACTGGGCACCAGATAACACAAGGGCAAGATAAAGATGATAAAGCCAAAGAAAGTCAAAAAACCAATATGACTGACCCAATTGATAAACAGATAGATCACGCCCAACAGGGTTTGGGGTGCCGGTGAGTTGAATATGTATATCGAGGCGATAGCAATGGCCAGCAACATATTGATCAGGGCGAACCAATGACCCCAATTAACCAGCTGTGTAATTAATTTTCGCCTGGGTGTTTCAGTTAATATCATGGATATTTCTATTTAGCATTGATACTTTTAAGCAGCACTTGTGTAAACTTGTCGGCCATTTCACTGCGCTGATTGGCGTTGACTTGCTGCATAAAAATATTGGTTATGACATTACCTAGCGCCATCAGGGATAAATCGCGGCTGGTCTGGTTTTTTTCCAGCGCAATAATAATGTCTTGCATGACGGTTTCAAATTGTGTGTCGGAATATTTTGAATTTTGGGGCATGGTTTTTCTCGTAGCAGTCGAGAAGAGATAATAACAATGGTCTGCTTAAATTGCGAGTCCAGAGAAAAATCCCAGGCTAAAAATTGTAAATAAATGACTGCCAGCCCAGTGAACATAATTTTTATCTAACCAAGTCAGGTAAAACCCAGACTAATATATTTCTTAAGGAGGCAATGTGAGTGCATTAATTCATCATTTTGTGGTGCATCAACTGGCGGTTAACGATCAGCAAGAGTTACAGTTGATCCCCCGTCAAACCTGTTTCGACGTGACTCCGGCTATTGAAAATTTAGCTCAACAAATTAACCATGCTTTTAATACTAAACCGGGTAAAGGTGTAGGGGGATTCGTTGCAGATGAAGATACCGTTACCGTATCAGACGAAGAACAGCCAGTGGTGGCTAAGGTAGCATTTGAAAAGCGCCTTAATGAGATGCTTGCCGATCCGCAAACTTTCGTGCAGTTTAGTCTCGACAGTTGTCAAATGTTAAAAAAGTCTCTGTTGGAGATGGGCAGCATTGAAACCGGCTTTGTAATTTTCAGTCACTACCAATTTTTGGCCACCGATTATTTGATGATTGCCATTATCAATACCAAGGAGCATGTGGAAATTAATCGTCAACTGGAATTAACCAGCAGTGATCACCTGGATTTAGCCAAAATGCAGTTGGCGGTCAGAATTGATCTGACCCAGCTTGCGGTGAGTCCAGAGCAGCAAAGGTACATCAGTTTTATTAAGGGGCGCATGGGGCGCAAGGTGTCAGACTTTTTCATGCACTTCTTAGGCTGTGAAGAGCTGGTGGATGTGAAACAACAAAATAAACAGCTGCTCAGTTCGGTGGACGAATTTCTAGCCTCGGAACAGCTCGACCCCAATGAAAAAGACGAGTCACGGAAGATCGTATCAGAATATTACAAAGAGAAACTCGATCAAGGTGAAGACATTCAGCTTAAAGAATTAGCAGATAAGTTGCCCAAAGAAGACGAAAGTCGGGACTTTTATCAATTTGTTAAAAGTAGCGAACAGCCTATTGAAGAGCAGTTCCAGGCAGATCGCAGTGTCCTTAAAACCCTGGCTAAATTTAGCGGTCAGGGAGGCGGAGTATCACTTAGCTTTGAACGTAAATTGTTGGGCGACAGGATCAGTTATGATGCGGGTTCTGATACCCTGATGATCCGGGGAATTCCACCGAACCTTAAAGATCAATTGTTGAAGTCCCAAAAATAGTAATCTATAGGGGGGGGAACAAGGGTTTACACTTGGATGGTGGTTAATACATGATTAAAAGTCAGGTCCAAGATATACTAAACACAGGCGCACTGAGCGCCAATTCAGGGGGGTTGATATAATCTCCAGGGCAGTGAATAACAACCAAGGTAGCTAGTCAGTTTTATGCAATTATTTGTTAACGATTTAACCGTAATGGACTTCTCTTATTTATGCCCCAAACGTGGCATGGTTGGGGAAAGTTGGATAGTCGATGTCATTTTGGACGGTGACTTAAATGAAGAAAGTATGGTTCTGGATTTCTCCAAGGTTAAAAAACAACTGAAATATTTGATCGATCAATACGTTGATCACAAATTATTAATACCGGTTGAACATCCATACAGTCAATTAATGCATGATCAGAAAAACGAGCGGGTGAGTGTTGATTTTATGCGGCCAAACGGCGGTTCTATTCACCTTGATTGTCCCTCGGAAGCTTATGCTTTTGTGTATGCCAAACATGTAACTATGTCCTCCGTTAGCCAGTATTTGAAACAGGTGATCGCCACCCACCTGCCGGAAAATGTCGTAGGACTTGAGTTAACGTTGCGCTGTGAAGTGATAGATACGCCTTATTATCACTATACCCATGGTTTGAAAAAACACGACGGTAATTGCCAGCGCATCGCCCACGGTCATAGATCTAAAATAACCATCATTGAAAATCAGCACGAGAGTCACGAATGGCAGCAGTATTGGGCGGATAGGTGGTGCGATATCTATATTGGGTCAACCGAAGACGTGGTAAGTCAGGATCAGTTTCATTGCGCAACCGAGGCCGTGGATTTTAGCGAACATTATTTGTTCGCTTATGCATCTTCTCAGGGATGGTTCGAGTTGGCTATACCTAAAGCCGAAGCGGAACTGGTAGACACGGATACAACTGTTGAATGTTTGGCCCAGTTTGTCGCCAATGAACAAAAACGGCTGGTGCCTGAGAGTGATTTTAAAGTGTTGGCGTTTGAAGGGGTAGGCAAAGGGGCGATAGCTAATGCGTAAATGCTACGTGCTGTTGGTTCTGCAGCTTTTACTGTTTTCAGTGGGCTCCCAGGGACAACCAGTTGCTGATGAACTGGTACTGCGCGGTCAACTTACTCAAGGAAGTTTGATACGGGGCAAAGTACCGCCAGGCAGCCAGGTGTGGCTCAATGAGCGCAGTTTGCAAGTCAGTCGCCAAGGGCTATTTGTGTTTGGCGTGGGCCGAGATGCACAGCTTAACCAACGCCTTAAGTGGACTGATAGCCAGGGCCAGTCCCATCACCAAAATATTCAACTTATTGCCCGTGAGTATGATATCCAGCGTATCGAAGGCTTGGCCCAGAGTATGGTATCTCCTCCCCAGGAAGTACTAAAACGCATTCGCAATGATAATGTTCAGGTAGCCCAAGCCCGTAGTTTACGTGATGGGCGAACGGATTTTAGCGACGAGTTTATATGGCCGGCAGCTGGACCGATTAGCGGCGTATATGGTAGCCAAAGGGTACTCAATGGTCAGCCTAAGCGGCCTCATTATGGTGTGGATGTCGCGGCACCAACAGGCACCCCTGTATACGCGCCAGCAGGGGGAATAGTCAGTTTGTTTGTACCTGATATGTATTACTCTGGTGGCACCATGATCATCGATCATGGTTTTGCTGTGTCCTCCACTTTTTTACATCTAAGCAAAGGATACGTTAAAACCGGGGATGTGGTTAAACAAGGGCAGCGGGTAGCAGAAATTGGTGCTACTGGGCGAGTAACCGGAGCCCACCTGGACTGGCGTATAAATTGGGCTGATCAAAGACTGGATCCGGCCCTATTGGTGCCATCCCGCTAGATACCAGCATATTCAATTAAAGCTTGGGGAAAATTACGCGATAACCTTGGTAACTTACTCAGGTATTAACGGATCCCATGTTGCTCGACGGACAAAACACCAGTCATAGTACTCAAGCCTCAGCTAAACCGGCTCAGTATGATGTGGAATTCTCCGGTCTACTCAACCGTGCCTCCTCCCAAGGGGCAAAATTTGCGCTGTTGTTGTCCATGCTGCAGCAAAACTATCTGGAACGCCCCGCCGTTGCCTTAAGGGAGCAGCATAGTAGGGTAGATAATTTGGCGATTTTGTCACGCTACCCCAAAATACCTCTTAGTGTCCAAAGCCGGGACTGGCGTAAAGGAGATATAGCCTCATCCATTATTAACAATGATGGCATCGCAAGTGCACACTTGTGGTTGGCTATGCATCCACAGCCCCTGAGTTTACATAATGATGTATCTCATATCGACGCAAGCATAATGGCAAACTGTGATATTTATACCCAGCAACGCTATAGTAATGATGTCGAACTGGAACGGGAAATCGAAGTGGATGTAACTAGCATTTATGATCTATTACAGCATATAGGTTTGGACATGCAAAATGTGGCCTAGTGTTAACATTATTAAAGTGGGGTAGAACATTCATGTCCGGGTTGCTGATCATTAACCATCCTGGTTAATGACTGTGATTAATTGTTGTAATACCTCATCGGCCTTGCCAGTGTCAATTTGGCAAGTGCCTGCATTTTTATGACCCCCACCATTATAGTGTAAACACATTTGGCCAATATTTAAGCGCGAGCTTTTATTCAAAATAGACTTGCCAATGGCAAATACAATGTTTTGTTTTTGCAACCCCCACATCTTATGCAGCGATATATTACATTGGGGGAATAAAGCATAAATCATAAAACGATTGGTAGCATAAATGGTTTCTTCCCGGGTAAGGTCCAGGATCACCAGGTTACCTTTAACCTTGGCACAGCGTTGGATTTGATCGACGGCCAATTGACTATGCTGATGATAAACTTTTATCCTTTCCTGTACATCGGGAAGCTGAATAATTTCCTCTACGCTAAGATCCAGACAGCAGTCAATAAGCTTCATCATCAGGCCATAATTAGAGATTGTAAATTCATGAAAACGGCCTAAACCGGTGCGGGCATCCATCAAAAAACTCATCAAACTCCAGCCTTGAGGACTTAAAACTTCTTCCTGATCAAAGTTAGCCGAGTCCGCCTTGTCCACTGCGGCCATCAGTTCAGCTGAAATGTTGGGGAACTTTTTCGCGCCCCCAAAATGATCAAACATCACGCTGGACGCTGAAGGAGCATCAGGATCGATAATGTGATTGTCGTGACTGTTGTTGCGTAACACTTCGCTGTGGTGATGGTCGAAACATAAATGACAGCCAGCCACATAAGGCAGATTAGTAAGGATATCCTTGTCGGTAATATCAATTTTGCCATCCTGCATATCCTTAGGGTGAACAAACTTGATGTCATCAATTATATGCATATCTTTGAGCAAGGCGGCGCAAACCAGGCCATCAAAATCGCTGCGGGTAATGAGGCGAAAAATATTGGAAGACATAAACTCTCTCATTAAGAAGGCATGAATTAAGAGTAGAAGTATTTTACTTTAGTGTGAAGGTAACTTTTATTTGGAAAAGCAATATCAATGTTAACAGAAGGTATATGCCCAAAAGTCGACTATTTCTGTGACTTATAGTCGCTCTTATTTTTCTTAATATCAGTCTTGCCGTTCGCCAGTTTATTGCGATGAACTTGCTTAATCGAAATTCCGATATGATATCTGAGAACAGAAAATAGATAACCCAAAACCACTTGATTAAAGAGATGTGGTTACCATGAAAAAGCGTTCTTGCCATCACCGATGTTTTCTTATTACCGTAAATGCATGCAACACACAAATGTTGCCTGCATTTACGGTAATATCTTGTTTTATGGGCACATAAATAGGAATATTTAAGCCAAAACTGTCTCCCTTGAAGTCGCAGCGTTGTTGGCTGAGTTCCTTTTTCCGCTTGGCGGGCACGCTAATGACTTTGGGTATAAAACCTGGCCAGCCCTGCGAAATGTAGCCAGGCTGAATGATCTATGTGAATTTAGTGCATTATCTGGACTTTAAAATTACAGGCCAATTTGCTATATTGCCGGCAATTTTTCTCCTTCCTTAACTGCTCTGGACTTACGCTCCAACTCGCACAGGCTGTATTTTATGATAAATTTTTCACCGTTGAAAACGCCATACGTGGTATGCGCTTTATATAAATTCACCTCTCTTGAAAATTTTCAGGAGATGCGTCAACCCTTGCTTAGCTTTATGCAAGTCAATGGTATAAAAGGTACCTTGTTACTGGCTGAAGAAGGTATTAATGGTACGGTATCGGGTACCCGCGAAGGTATAGATGCATTGTTAGCATGGCTAAACGAAGACCCACGCATCATTCCCATATCCTACAAAGAATCCCTAGATGAAAGCCAGCCGTTTCACCGTACTAAAGTGAAACTTAAAAAGGAAATCGTCACCATGGGCGTAGAGGGTATCGATCCTCTTCGTACTGTGGGTACCTATGTTCAACCGGCCGATTGGAACGCGCTGATTTCGGATCCACAGGTCACCGTCATCGATACCCGTAATGATTATGAAATCGAAATTGGTAGCTTTAAAAACGCGATTAACCCAAAGACGGATTCTTTCCGAGAATTTCCCCAGTATGTGAAAGATAACCTGGATCCCAAGGTTAATAAAAAAGTGGCGATGTTTTGTACTGGCGGTATACGCTGCGAAAAGTCCACCGCCTATTTAAAAGAACAGGGTTTCGAAGAGGTCTATCACTTGCAGGGTGGTATTCTTAAATATCTGGAAGACGTACCCCAAGACAATACGCTGTGGCAAGGGGACTGTTTTGTCTTTGATAATCGCGTGGCGGTGAACCATGATTTGCAAAAAAGCGAATATGATCAGTGTTATGCCTGTCGCTTGCCGATCACCGAACAAGATAAACTTAGCCCTGTGTTTGAGTCCGGAATAAGCTGCCCCAAGTGTTATGGCAGTCATTCACTGGAGCAAATCAAACGATTTAAAGAGCGGGAAAAACAGGTTAATCTTGCCCGTGAACGTAATGAAGAGCACGTCGGTGAAGACGCGAGTAAGGCAATTAAATTACGCCGCCAACAAAAGGCTGCTAAACGCCGAGACCAGCGTACTGCAGCGGGTAAAAGTAACGGTTAAATCACGGCTCAGTTACAGTGATTTGCACACTAGCGTAGACAGATAGTTGTAATAAACGCTAAACTCTAGTCAAGTTAACTAATGTGAATTAAGCATGTCAGAACAAGCTGAGTTAGCACCAGAAAAGGTTGCTGAAATTCGTAAAGAATTTGATTATTTCGACACTGATAGTAATGGTAAACTTGATCTTCTTGAATTTATCGAGTTATTGACTATATTATCGCCTAAAACTAAAGCCAGTCATGTTGAAGAAGGTTTTGCCCTAATCGATCTAAACCAGGACGGGTCAATCGACTTTGCTGAGTTTTTAGAATGGTGGCAACAATCGTGGTGGGAATATTAGTCCTGTTATCTGCCTTTACAGATTGTGAAAGCAAGGTTGCTACGTAATAAAAAAGCCCAGACATCTAGCTGGGCTTTTTTGTATCTCCCTGGTGCCTTTTACTCTTGTTTGAAGGTCAGCCTGGCATTGTCGGTTAAACGCTTGATAAGTTTATCGCCCATAGCCGGCGCGGTGGTCCAAATGCCGCCTTGGGTATCTGTAGCATCCTTGAGCAAACAAAGTGCACTTTCGGCAATCATCCGTGAGGTTGAGCCATAACCCGGGTCAAGCTCTGCAGATACGCTCACTCTTAGACTTTCACCCGATGCGTTAATGCCCACAAATAAAATGTCATAAAAACCCGCTTCGCGTTCTGCCTTGCTCGGACCTTCACCGGGTTTAGGTCCCCCTTCTTTCATCATGCCCTTGTCGTTAGCCACAGCATTGGCAATGGCTTCACCTTTGTCCCCGGGGCCCGTCATTAGCATTTCGTCGTATATAAAGTTTTCACCGTATTGATGATTGAGCAGGGCGTTGCTGCGATGTACGTTACGGGTGTTGATCGCTGCCATTACAAAGGGGGCCACCCAGGTATTAAGCTCTTCTTCAAAGTAGGGTTTGTTACCAAAAGGCTGGGCTGGTCCGGTAAACCCCGGGGTTAATGAAAAGGGATTCAGCAACAGTTGCATCAGCGATGGGTCTTGTTTGGCTGCCGCCAGGGTGGCTTTTAAACTGGCTGCAGTGCCACCGGAAAACGTACCTTGCATCTTACGTACACGGCCCTTCACGCGGCTAAAAGTAGCACCCAGTTGCTCTTTGGCCAGTTGTTGTAATCGATATATACCCAAATCGAAGGGGATAGAATCAAAGCCACAAGAAAACACGATGCGAGCCCCACTTTTTTTCGCTGCCACTTCGTTGGCATCGATCATCTGGCGCATCCACACCGGCTCACCACATAAATCGACATAGTCGATACCAGATTTGGCACACATGGCGACCAGCTCAGAACCATATAACTGATAAGGCCCTACTGTGGTGATCACCAGTTTAGTGGCATCTAGCATCGCTTGTATAGAATTCAAATCATTAGCGTCGGCAACGATTAGTGGGGTCGTCACCGGAGCGCCAATTTCATCTCGCACCTGCGCTAATTTCTCTGCACTGCGCCCAGCCATCGCCCAACTAAAGCTGTCATCCCCGGCATACTGTTTAACGAAGTATTCGGCGACCAAACGGCCGGTAAAACCTGTAGCACCGTAGATTACTATATCGAATTTTTTTGGTTGATTCATTTTAATATTCTTATGACAATTGCTGTGACCGAATACTAAAACCTCAGAGCATAACCTACACTTTATTTGCCTGATGTTTAACTATAGGGATAGTTGATTAAAATAAGAAGAAATAAACGTTTAAAAATTCCTAGTGGGAACATTTAGACGAATAAAATAGTTGTCTAAATGTTCTCGAAGCGTTAGTTTAATTATATTTACGATCAAGTGAGACAAAGAAATGGACTTCGAAAGCAAATCGGGGGTGGGCGATCGCGTTCCTTGTAGTCACTGTGGGAAAAAAAAAGAACTGGGCTTCGATTTTACCATGGCCTTTCAGCCCATCATTAATTATAGTCAACGTAGAATTTTTGGCTATGAAGCCCTTGCCCGTGGCTTGAAAAATGAATCTGCTTACTCTGTAATATCCAGGCTCAACGAGGACAACCTCTATATATTTGATCAACTGTGTCGCATAAAGGCTATCGCACTAGCCGCTAAACTACAATTGGACTCAATACTTAGTATTAATTTTATGCCTAATGCAGTTTATCAACCTCAGCGCTGCATTCGCACCACGTTAGAAGCGGCAAAGAAATATAACTTTCCTATCAATAAGATTATGTTCGAATTTAACGAAGGTGAAAAAATAGGGGATTCAGAGCATGTCAGAGGGATTTTAGAGTATTACGACAATCAAGGTTTTATAACCGCGATTGATGACTTTGGTGCCGGGCATTCAGGTTTGGGTTTACTGGCGAATTTTCAGACCAATATAGTTAAATTGGATATGGGGCTTATTCGTGGTATTGATACCGATAAGGTTCGCCAATCCATAGTGCGCAATTGTGTAAATATGTTTCGTGATCTTAATATCGAGCCCCTCGCTGAAGGCGTAGAAACCTTAGGAGAAGCAAAGTGGCTATCTAACGCGGGCATTGGCTTAATGCAAGGGTTCTTTTTTGCCCGTCCTGGTTTTGAATGTTTGCCGGCAGTTGATTTTAGTTACCAGTAAAAAATATTAATTTAATCGCCAGATTCACTTTCTGCGCATCAATCGCTGCAAAGTAAAAAGAGCAAAACAATAACTTGTTGTGCCCTTTTTTCAAACTGATTTATTGAACGTTTTACTAGCTAACGGCCACTATTTTACAGGCATTGGTGCCACCTACTGTTTCCATAGTATCACCATAAGTCATGATGAACAGATCACCGGATTCAAGCAAACCCTTCTCTTTCATGATGGTAATGACATCATTTTTAAGTTGTCCAGGATCGCTGCCACGAGAATCAAAATATACGGGTTCAACACCGCGATACAGCGCCATGATATTTAAAGTGTTTTCATGGCGTGATAAGGCATAAATTGGCAGAGTAGTGGTAATACGCGACATTAAGCGTGGTGTACTGCCACTTTCCGTCAGGGCGACAATAGCTTTAATGGTTCCTAAGTGATTGGCTGCGTATACCGCACTGAGGGCCAATGTCTCACTTACTGAACTGAAGGTCTCATCAATGCGGTGTTTGGATATCTTGATGCTTGGATGAGTTTCGGCGCCAATACATACTCTGGCCATAGCTTCTACTGTTTCTACCGGGAATTCGCCAGCAGCTGTTTCAGCAGATAACATCACAGCATCGGTACCATCAAGTACAGCATTGGCGACATCCATCACTTCGGCGCGTGTCGGCATAGGGCTGGTGATCATTGACTCCATCATTTGCGTCGCGGTGATCACCACTTTGTTTAGCTGACGGGAACGGGCGATCAATTTTTTCTGCACCCCGACCAATTCCGCGTCGCCAATTTCCACACCTAAGTCGCCACGGGCAACCATTACAGCATCTGATGCTTCAATGATGTCGTCTATCGCGGCGTCTGTTGCCACGGCTTCTGCGCGCTCAACTTTGGCGCATATCATGGCATTACAGCCTGCTTCTACCGCCAATCGACGGGCATAGTGCAGGTCGTCACCGCAGCGCGGAAACGATACCGCCAGATAATCAACACCGATGATGGCCGCTGTTTTTATATCTTCCTTGTCTTTTTCGGTTAGCGCTTCAGCGGACAAACCACCACCGAGACGATTAATGCCTTTGTTATTAGATAATTTACCAGCCACAGTCACTTGGGTATGTACTTTGTTACCCTCAACCTTGATGACCTTTAGTTGAATTCGTCCATCATCTAATAATAGCAAATCATCTGAAGTCACATCTCTAGGCAGCGCCTTGTAATCTATGCCGACTGATTCTTGCCCGCCATCGTTGGGACCCATATCAGCATCGAGTATAAAAGCATCGCCTATCTTGAGTATAATAGAGCCTTCTTTGAACTTGGCGACTCGAATTTTTGGTCCCTGTAGATCACCTAAAATGGCTACATATTTCCCCAGTTTTTTCGCTACCAGGCGTACTTTGTTAGCACGTTCGATGTGATCCTGTGCAGTACCATGGGAGAAATTCATGCGCACAACATTAGTGCCCGCGCGGATAATGGCTTCAATTTGTTCGACTGTGTCTGTAGATGGACCGAGGGTGGCTAATATTTTTGTTCGTCTTAACATAGGTTAATCGCTCTTTTTGTGGCGCAAACTGATTTAAAATTGCAGGTGGTATCTTTTTGTTCTGCTATGGTTAAATGCTGCCTGTAATAAGCCTTTGATGTTTTATGCACAAGAAGTTTCCCTACTACGCGATCCATTTGCTGTTAAAAACATCTGCATTGGTTTAAGGCATCTACTTGTAATCGGCTAATTTAGCTAAACAGTAATAATTGATTTAATTATTACTGTTTAGTAATTTTATTACAAAATACTAGCCGAATAAGTCATCAATGTGAAATTTTTTAATTAAAAAAGTTATTAAGACTGAGGTATTGTTTAATAATTGGCCATTTACGGGCAAGTCCGGCCTTCAGTCGTCACGTTTTTCGAACCGCGAACCGCGCAATGTGTCTTTCACTCGTTTTAAATTTTCTCGAAATTTGGTTCCACGGCGTAAGGTAAAACCTGTGGCCAGGATATCGATCAGGGTGAGCTGGGCAATACGAGACGCCATAGGCATATACATGTCGGTATCTTCAGGCACTTCCAAGGACAATACCAGGTTGCACTCTTTGCTCAGCGGACTGTCCTTGGACGTGATGCCCACTACTGTCGCGTCGTTACTTCTGGCGATTTGAGCTATTTCCACCATGCTTTTGGTTCGTCCGGTATGAGAAATAAGCACAACCACATCGCCTTCACATGAATTCATACAACTCATACGCTGCATTAGGATATCTTCAAAATACACTATTGGGACATTAAAACGGAAGAATTTGTTGACTGCATCGTGGGCCACAGAAGCCGATGCTCCTAAACCAAAAAAAGATATTTTTTGCGCCTGGGTAAGTAAATCAACGACTCGGTTAATGGTACTAATATCTACCGACTGGCGAGCCACTTCCAGAGAAGCCATGGTTGATTCAAAAATCTTTTTGGTATATTCCTCGGGTCCGTCGTCTTCTTCAACGTGACGGTTTACGTAGGGTGTGCCGTTAGCCAGGCTTTGCGCCAGGTGCAGCTTGAAGTCTGGGTAACCTTTGGTATCCAGACGACGACAAAAGCGGTTAACTGTGGGTTCGCTGACGTCAGACATCTTTGCCAGGGTAGCGATACTACTGTGGATCGCTGTTTGCGGATTAGCCAAGATGACTTCGGCTACCTTGCGTTCTGATTTGCTAAACGCGAGCTTATGTTGAGTTATTTTTTCAAGAATATTCATACGGCCACTGAAAACTTAATTATAATCTGCATTTATTTCGCTAAGACTAACACTGTCGGTACTATTGTGGGTACAGTTCTTGTAATTTTTTGACAAAACACAGCCTATTTTGGCAACTCATGGGGGTACCTGTGGGTAAAATTGCGCTCTACCACTGTAAAAAGTTGTAAATTTACTACATTTGTTGTTAACTGTAGGCAAAGATTAGTAATGATTGAAGTGTTATTATTAGCCTAATTTCAATCAAATATTCTCATTTATTAGTAGGTTAAAGACAATGGCGTTAGATAATTCATCCAAACCGTGTGACTTCGTTCTATTTGGGACCAAGGGAGACTTGGCCCGTCGTAAATTACTGCCTTCTCTTTATCAATTAGAAAAAGCAGAATTAATGCATGCTGATACCGCCATTTTAGGGGTGGCCAGGAATGAAATCAGTCCGCAGGAATATATTGAACTGGTCAAAACCAATATTGAGCAGTTCTCCGGTGAAAAACTTTGTGATGAGACCTGGCAGCGTTTTTCCGCCAAGTTGGGTTATATTTGTGTGGATATGAAAAATGTCGACAGTTACAGCGTGTTCGCCGAGCATGTTGATCCCAGTCGCACTATGGTTTGTTATTTTGCTACACCGCCCTCTATTTTCGGGGATATTTGTCGTGGCTTAAAAGCAGCCAACATAATAGACAAAACCATGCGTGTGGTCCTTGAAAAACCTATTGGCCATGATCTCGAATCATCTAAGGTTATCAATGATCAAGTAGCGGAATTTTTTGATGAGTCGCAAATTTACCGTATTGATCACTATCTTGGTAAAGAAACCGTACTAAACCTGATTGCTTTACGTTTTGCCAATTCTATTTTTGCGACCAATTGGGATCACAACAGTATTGATCACGTGCAAATCAGCATTGCCGAGTCGGTCGGCATTGAAGGGCGCTGGGGTTATTTTGACACTGCCGGCCAAATGCGTGACATGGTGCAGAATCATTTGTTGCAGATTTTAACCCTAATTGCCATGGAGCCTCCGACTACTTTGGATGCCGACAGTATTCGCGGTGAAAAACTCAAAGTACTTAAGGCATTGCGCACAATTGACTCCACTAATATTAACAAAAAGAGTGTGCGCGGCCAGTACGTCGGTGGTTTTGTCAATGGTAAAGAAGTCCCCGGCTACCTGGATGAGCCTGATGCTAACCAGCGCAGTGAAACAGAAACTTTTGTCGCCCTTAAAGTGGATATTGATAACTGGCGCTGGGCCGGGGTTCCGTTTTATCTGCGCACGGGTAAACGTCTGCCTAACAAAACCAGTGAAGTGGTGATCTATTTCAAACGTCAGCCTCATAACTTGTTTGAAGAGAGTTTCTCCCAGTTGCCGCCTAACAAACTGACGATACGTTTGCAGCCGGATGAAGGCATTGAAGTCACAGTTATGAATAAGGTGCCCGGATTAACCGGAACAGGTGCCATGGATTTACAAAAATCTCGCCTCAACCTGAGTTTTTCTGAAGCATTTAAAGACGATCGTGTTGCCGATGCTTATGAGAAGTTATTGCTGGAAGTTATGCGCGGTAACCAAACCTTATTTGTCAGCCGTGATGAAGTGGAATTTGCCTGGAAATGGGTCGACAGCATCATTGCAGCCTGGGAGCACAGCAACGAACCTCCCGAGGCTTATCAAGCTGGTACCTGGGGGCCTGTAGCATCAATTGCCCTCTTAGCCCGTGAAGATCGTGCCTGGTACGAAAGTAAAATAGGTAAAAAATAAGATGGCTTTACAAGAAACAAATTTTCAATCTGTTGGTGAGCTCAATAGCACCTTTGCCCAGCGTATTGTCACTATCCTTAAAGACGGTATTGCCGAAAATGGCCGAGCCAGTTTAGTTGTTTCAGGCGGACGAACACCCGCAGCCTTGTTTGATGCCCTGTCAAATGCCGAATTGCAGTGGGACAAGGTGGATATAAGTCTGGCAGATGAACGTTGGGTGGCGACAGATGACGACGCCAGTAATGAAAAAATGGTGCGCCGGGAACTGTTGAAAAATAAGGCTCAAAAGGCCAACTTTGTTGGGCTTAAAACCGCCCATGGCGATGCTAAAGAAGCCGTAGATGAATGCACGGCGAGTCTGGCTAAATTGAAAACGCCCTTTGATGTGCTTATTTTAGGCATGGGTGAAGATGGCCATACGGCTTCTTTGTTTCCCTGCTCAGAACAAATTCATCAAGGTCTGGATATGGATAGTCGGCGCACTTATATTGCCGTACAACCCACCACTGCACCTAACCAGCGTATGTCCCTGACATTGCCTGCACTGCTTAATAGCAAGCATATATTTTTGCACCTCACAGGCGTGGCTAAAAAGCAGGTATTACACACTGCAATTAAAGGGGGCGATGAACAAGATATGCCCATCCGTGCAGTCCTCAACCATGCCCAAGTCGAATTGATGTGGGCTCCATAGGAGATATTTATGAATTCTTTGATCCAAGATGTTACCGAACGCATTATCGAGCGCAGCCTTAATACGCGCAAAGCTTACTTAGCTAAAATTGAACAGGCTCGCCTTAATGGACCCCATCGCGGCGAGCTGTCCTGTGGCAACCTGGCCCATGGTTTTGCTGCCTGCAGCACCGATGATAAATCGGATTTGCGCAGTATGACCAAATCTAACATTGCCATTATTTCATCTTATAATGATATGTTGTCGGCGCACCAGCCTTATCATGACTATCCACAAAGGCTTAAAAAAGCTATTCGCGAGGTGGGCAGTGTGGCCCAGTTTGCCGGTGGGGTTCCAGCTATGTGTGACGGTATCACCCAGGGTAATGCAGGCATGGATTTAAGCCTGATGAGCCGGGATGTGATCGCTTTGTCTACTGCGGTAGCCTTGTCACACAATATGTTTGACGGCACATTGATGATGGGTATTTGTGATAAAATCGTGCCTGGCTTGTTGCTTGGTGGTTTGAGTTTTGGCCATTTACCTACTATTTTCGTGCCTGCAGGTCCTATGCCCTCAGGTCTTCCCAACAAGGAAAAAGCTCGTGTTCGTCAGGCATATGCTGAAGGTAAAGTGGGCCGTGCAGAATTGCTTGAAGCCGAGTCTCAATCTTATCATTCTGCTGGTACCTGTACGTTTTACGGCACGGCCAACAGTAACCAACTAGTAGTGGAAACTATGGGGCTGCATTTGCCCGGCGCCTCTTTTGTCAATCCGGGTACGCCCCTGAGGGAAGCGTTAACGGATGCTGCCGCCAGACAAGTGACTCGTATCACCGATTTGGGTGAAGACTATCGCCCTATCGGACACATAGTCGATGCCAAGTCGATAGTCAATGGCCTGGTCGCCTTGTTGGCCACGGGTGGCTCGACGAATCACACCATGCATTTGGTCGCCGTGGCTAGGGCGGCAGGTTATATCGTCAATTGGGATGATTTTTCTGATATTTCCGATGCAGTCCCTCTGCTGACGCGTATCTATCCCAACGGTTCAGCAGATATTAATCATTTCACCGCTGCAGGCGGTATGGCGTTACTGTTCCGGGAACTCCTCAATGGTGGCTTGATACACAATGATGTGAAAACTATCTGCGGTGATGGCCTGGAACGTTATACCCAGGAGCCTAAAATAGAGCAGGGCGAACTGGTGTGGCGTGATGGTCCTACTGAGTCTTTTGATCTTCAGGTTGTCGCTACTGTTGATAAACCCTTTAAACCTAATGGCGGGTTATCGGTATTAAGCGGAAATCTGGGCCGTGCGGTAATGAAGACCTCGGCACTTAGAGAGCCCCACTGTATTATCAAGGCGCCTGCGGTGGTATTTGAAGACCAGTTTGAACTGTACGCAGCGTTTAAAGCCGGTGAGCTGGATAAAGACTGTATTGTAGTGGTACGTTTCCAAGGGCCCTCGGCCATTGGTATGCCCGAATTACATAGCTTAACGCCTCCCTTAGGTGTGTTGCAGGATAAAGGATTCAAAGTGGCTCTGGTCACCGATGGACGTATGTCTGGCGCATCTGGCAAAGTTCCAGCGGCCATTCACCTGACCCCGGAAGCGTTAAAAGGCGGATTGATTGCCAAGGTTCAAAATGGCGATATGATCGAATTAAACACCAAAAGTGGACTTATCACCTTGTGTGTTGACAACGGTGAACTTGAACTGCGTGAGGCCAAGGTTACAGATGTAGCATCCCATCAAATTGGTATGGGTCGAGAGATGTTTGCTGGTATGCGAGCTACTTTAACGGGTGCCGAACAAGGTGCATGTTCATTGTTTGTCGGGCAGGAAGAAAACTAGTGGCTACTAATTTTGTGGCCGATATTGGCGGCACCAATATTCGCTTGGGGCAAATTTGCGATGGCCAAGTCACTGAGATTAAAAAATACCTATGTGCCGACTTTGCCACACTGGGTGATGCCATCAAACAATATTTTAGCGAGTATCCCGCTATTAATTTTAACGCCGGTTGCCTGGCTATTGCCTGCCCGGTCAGTGGTGATCTGGTTAAAATGACCAATCATACTTGGGTGTTTTCTATTAGCGCCCTACAAAGCGATCTTGCTTTGCAGTGGTTAGGGGTGATTAACGACTTTACAGCCGTGGCCCACTCTCTGCCAAAGCTAAGTGATCAACAAAAAATTCAAATTGGTCGAGGCCAAAGCGAATCTACTGCCAACATTGCGGTGTTTGGCCCAGGCACAGGGTTAGGTGTTAAACATCTAACCCATATCGATGACGGCTGGCATTCTTTAGACGGTGAAGGTGGCCATGTGGATTTTGCCCCAGTGGATGAAAATGATATTGCCATCCTGCGCTTTTTAACGGCTAAGTTTGGCCATGCCTCAGCTGAAGAAGTGATGTCAGGACGGGGCATAGTGCATATATACCAAGCTTTGGCTGCTCATTTGGGCCGTCCGGCGGAGTTTGACGATGCCGCAGATATTACCACCCGAGCCTTGGACAATAGTTGTGAACTATGCGCCGCGACCCTGGCGCAATTTTGCCGCATTATGGGCAGTTTCGCCGGTAATTTAGCGTTAAATTTATGTACCCGAGGTGGTGTGTATATTGGCGGCGGCATAGCCTCTAGGTTTGTGGACTATCTTAAACAAAGTGAATTTCGCCAGCGTTTTGAAGCGAAAGGCCGGTTTCACGGCTACGTTGCCACTATACCTACTTACATTATTACCGAGCCCGATCATGGTTTGATTGGTGCTATGGCCTACTTAGAACAGCATTATAAAGGTTAAATGCAATGACAAAAAATTGGAAAGTTTCTTCACAAGAGGTGTTTAGCCAAGGCCCTGTGGTCCCCGTTTTGGTGATCAAGGATGTGAAATATGCTGTACCTTTGGCAAAAGCGCTGATTGCTGGCGGTATCCGCGTGCTGGAAGTCACACTTCGCACCCCGGCGGCGTTGGCAGCTATAAGCGCTATCGCTAAGGAAGTACCTGAAGCCTTGATTGGTGCAGGTACAGTGACCAATAGAGAGCAACTTAAACAAGTACAGGATGCCGGTGCTTTATTTGCCATCAGCCCAGGTATGACGCCTGATTTGCTGGCGGCAGGAAACGAGGGGAATATTGCCCTTATCCCCGGTGTTTCGTCTATCTCAGAGTTAATGAAGGCGGTGGATTTTGGTTATACCCATCTTAAGTTTTTTCCGGCCGAGGCATCAGGTGGTATCAAAGCCCTAAAAGCCATAGGCGGTCCTTTCCCGCAAATCGCTTTTTGCCCCACAGGCGGCATCAGCCTTACCAACTATCTGGACTACCTAGCCCTGCCAAATGTTAGTTGTGCTGGAGGCTCATGGTTAGCCCCAGATGATGCGGTTGAAGCCGGTGATTGGGCACGCATTACTGAGCTTGCCAGACAAGCAGTGGCGGGTGCAGCGGCGATAAAGTCTTAATTGTATCGACTTAAAATGGCCACCTCAGGGTGGCCTTTTTTATGTCTTTAATTTATCAAATGCCGGGCGGCTGTCTGCCATCAGCAGATCGAGGGCGTGCTGGGCTTTAACGGGTCGTTTCTTGTCGGTATCTTCCAGCATTTCACAGTCATCATTGAGCATTTGCTGGATAGTTACGGGGTAAGATTTACAATCATCGGGCCGGTCGAAATAAATATCGCAGGTATAGATGTCATTGCTTGTTTTACGCAGGAAGGGGCAAAGGGCGAGTTGCTTGCCATTTTCTGGGCTCATCCAGATCAGTCCATTTCTAACATATTCGGCTATATCCGGACGGAACAACTGCCACATGTCTATTTCGCTATCCGTTGCCGACAAGCCGCCATCACTATATTTGGTACAGCATTTTCCGCATTGGGTACATTCTTTCATGGCAACCTAAAACTAATGGGCGAACCGCATCAGATTACAGCAATAAGCCGGTCAGAGTAACCCGGCTGTTCTTTGCGGGGTTTTACAGCGATAACTTGAATACTTTGGAGTTACGCTGAAAATTATACAGGAGCTTTTTCTTAGTGGGTAAATCGTCAAGACTGGCAAGGACAAAACCTTGTTCCTGAAACCAGTGCGACGTGACAGTGGTTAACACAAATATTGATTCAAGGCCTTGTTCACAGCCCTGCTCCTTGATGGCCGCCAGCAGACGTTCGCCGCGATTTTTGCCTCGGTAATCAGGGTGGGTGGCAACACAAGCCAGCTCACCACAGCGATCTTCAATATAGGGATAAAGTGCTGCGCAAGCTACCGTCATACCGTCACGCTCAATCAAGGTGAATTGCTCAATTTCCCGCTCTAGTATTTCCCGGGAGCGTTTAACTAAAATACCCTGTTCTTCAAGGGGGTTAATCAAGTTCAAAATACCGCCTACATCATCTATGGTAGCAATACGCAGCTGTTCGTAGTAACTCTGGGATATAAGCGAGCCAGCACCATCCCGGGTGAAGAGTTCCTGCAGCAAGGCACCGTCTTGCTGGTAACTGACGCAGTGGCAGCGGCTGATACCAAATTCCAAACTACTGATAATGGCCTGTAGGGTCTGTTTTTCATCGGCAAAGTGGCTTTGCTCGAGCATGGGATAAAGTTGATTGAGCTGGATGTTACGCAGTAATCGTCCGCTTTCGTCCTCTATGCCCTCTTTTTCCGAGAAAAAAATCACCTTATCGGCATTCAGTGCTTTTGCTGCACTGGTGGCTACATCCTCATGACTTAAGTTAAACACTTCACCGGTAGGGGAATAACCCATAGGCGATAATAGTACGATTGAACCATCGTCGAGATGATCGGATATACCCGTGACATCTATACGCCTTACCAAACCGGTATTTTCGAAATCGATGCCTTCTCGCACACCTATGGGCATGGCTACCACCAAATTACCGGAACACACGCGAATGTGTGAACCGTGCATGGGGGAGTTAGACAAGCCCATGGTTAACAAGGCTTCGATTTGCGAGCGCACCGAGCCGGCAGCATCTTTGACACATTCCAGTGTTTGTTTGTCAGTAATACGCAAGCCGTCTTCGAAGCGAGGGACCAGGTTGTGCAAGGCCACCCGTTGATCGATTTGCGGCCGGGCACCATGCACCAAAACCAGACGCACCCCCAGACTGTTGAGCAAGGCGATGTCGTGAATGATGTTGGCAAAATTACTGTCTTCAACCGCTTCTCCGCCAAACACTAGGATAAAGGTTTTTCCTCTGTGCGCATTGATATACGGGGCGGAGTTACGGAATAATTTGACACTGTCATTGTGTGAAAGAAGCACCTGATTTCCTTATGAGCCGCGACGGCTACTAGCCAGTTCGGTTTGGGCTTTTTTCAAGGCGGCTAGCACAGGTGTGATACCGGTGCCTCCCAGCACGCTGCGTTTATCGACTAAATGGTCAAGTTGTAATACGGGATATACATCCTCTTCAATCAACGCTGAAAATTCCTTTAATTGTGGAATAGTCAGCTCTTCAATGGCTTTTTTGTGTCCTAAGGCCGCCAACACCACCTGACCGGAAATGTCGTGAGCGGTGCGAAACGGGATCCCTTTAGCTACCAAATAATCTGCCAGTTCAGTGGCATTTGCGTAACCTTCCCGAGCTGCTTTCGCGCAACGCTCACTATCAAGGGTGATACTGTCGAGTACTTCACAGGCGATGCATAAGCAGATATGCCATTGATTAGTTGCATCAAACAGGCCTTCTTTGTCTTCTTGCATATCTTTGTTGTAAGCCAGGGGCAGTCCCTTCATGGTCACCAGCATGGCTTGTAAACTGCCAAACACACGGCCGCATTTACCGCGCATCAGCTCCAGGGCATCGGGGTTTTTCTTTTGTGGCATCAAAGACGAGCCAGATGTCACCGCGTCACCCAACTGGATAAAGCCTGCTTCGCCTGAATTATAAAAAATAAGGTCTTCTGCCATACGTGACATATGCATCATACTGGTGCTGGAAACAAACAATAGTTCTAGTACATAATCACGATCAGATACGGCATCGAGGCTGTTGAGGCAGGGGCTGGCGAAGCCCAGTTCATCGGCTATGGCCTGACGGTCGATTGGGTAAGTGGTTCCTGCCAGTGCACCACTGCCCAGGGGACATTGGTTTAAACGCACCTTTAAATCTTGTAAACGGCTGATATCCCGTTTAAACATTTCTACGTAAGCCAGACACCAATGGGGATAGCGCACCGGTTGTGCCCGTTGCAGATGGGTGTAACCAGGCAAGATAACGTGTTGGTTTTTATCTGCGCTACCGAGTAATGAACCGATAACATTTTGTAAATCTGTGATCAACAAATCTACGTGTTCCCGGGTCCATAAACGAAAATCCGTAGCGACTTGATCATTCCGGCTGCGCCCCGTGTGTAATTTACGCGCCACGTCGCCCAGTTGCTCGATAAGCGTCGCTTCCACAAAACTATGAATATCTTCTTCACTACTGGCATCAAAATCTAGCTGACCGGTGTCGGCTTTGGCCAGTAAACCGAGCAGGGCATCTTCCAGTTGTTGTTGCTCATCTTGGGTGATAACGCCAGCCTTGGCTATGGCCCGTGACCAGGCAATTGAGCCACGAATATCCTGGCTCGCTAGCACCCTATCGAAAGGTAATGAGTCGTTAACCGTGCGAAACATTGCACTGCTACCGTCTTGAAAACGTCCGCCCCACAAGCTCATTATTCGATACCTGTGTTTTTAAATGGAATGCCTTTTTTATTCAAAGCACCAATACGGCTTGATAGACTGTAAAGACGAATAAAGCCTTCAGCATGGCTTTGGTCATATACATCGTCCGCGCCAAAAGTGGCAAAATCTTCTGAATACAAGCTGTTCGGTGAACGACGCTGAGTAACAGTGGCCTGACCTTTATAAAGTTTTATCACTATGTCGCCAGTCACTTGTTCCGCCAGGCTGGCAGCGCCGGCCAACAGGGATGCATTTAAGGGTGTAAACCAGCGTCCGTCGTACATCACATGAGAAAACTCCAAACCAAGTTGTTCACGGTATTTAAGGGCGGCTTTGTCTAGTACCAGGCTTTCCAGTGCCTTGTAAGCCGACATCATGACTGTGCCACCGGGGGTTTCATAACAGCCACGAGATTTCATACCTACCAGGCGGTTTTCGACTATATCAATTCGACCCACACCATGGGCGGCGGCTAACGTGTTTAATGTAACCAAACACTGATATGGGCTAAGGGCTTCACCGTTGACTTTAACCATGCGGCCATGTTCGAAGCTAACTTCAATACGCTCAGGGGTATTGGGTGCTTCTTCGGGATCCACTGTCATGGTCCATACTTCTTTGCTTGGCTCACACCAGGGATCTTCTAATTCCCCCCCTTCGTGGGAGATATGCCAGGCGTTGGCGTCCCGGCTATAAATTTTAGTGGCCGAAGCGGTGGTTTTAATATCACGCTCAGCCAGATAATCAAGCAAGTCTTCACGAGAAACCATGTCCCACTCACGCCAAGGTGCGATCACTGTTAGCTCAGGGGCTAATGCAGCAAAGGTACCTTCGAAACGTACCTGGTCATTACCCTTGCCTGTACATCCATGGCATAATGCGTCAGCACCGACCTTAAGGGCAATTTCAACTTGTGCTTTGGCGATAATAGGGCGCGCCATAGACGTACCCAGCAGATATTGCCCTTCGTAAACTGCACCCGTGGTAATAGTGGGGTAAACGTAGTCTGCAACAAACTCTTCTTTTAAATCAACTATGTAACATTCACTGGCGCCGGTGGCGATAGCTTTTTCCCGTAGCCCTTCTAACTCTTCGTCGCCTTGTCCCACATCGGCTGCAAAGGCGATAACTTCGCAGTCGTAGTTTTCTTTTAACCAGGGGATGATCGCGGATGTATCTAAACCACCTGAGTAGGCTAATACCACTTTTTTGATGTCTTTTTTGTTCATTGTCTTTACCTACAAATATTTAATGTGTTTACGCTGGGTCGCCAAGAAGATGCACGAGTATGGCATTCTGGGCGTGCATTCTATTTTCTGCTTGTTGCATTAACAACGACTGGTCTGAATCTATCAGGCTGCTACTTATTTCTAAATCCCTATGGGCCGGTTGGCAATGCATAACGAACTGGGCGCCTGTTTTGTGCATCATTTTCTCATCGATTTTAAAGTCGCCAAATGCTTGTTTTATAGTTTCAAGGGGGGTGTCATCACCCATAGACAACCAAGTGTCGGTGTAAATGGCATGGGCACCAATAGCAGCGTCAGTAGAATTGCTGATTACCAGTTTACCACCATTGTGGGCCGATTTTTCCTGGGCTAGCAATATAATGTTCTCATCGACTTCATAACCTTCAGGCGTGACGACGACCACTTCACAACCCAGGGTGACTCCTACTAACATCAATGAATGGGTGACATTGTTGCCATCTCCCAAATAGGCTAATTTAACCTGACGTAAATCGCCAAAGTACTCGGCCAGAGTAAGGTAATCTGCAAGTGCCTGACAAGGATGATATAGATCACATAAAGCGTTGATAACCGGTACTTTAGCCGACTCAGCGAGATCGACCAGAGTTTGATGGGTAAACACCCTGGCGACTATGGCATCTGCCCAGCAAGCCAAATTTTTACCCATGTCTTTACTTTCCTCACGGCCATCGAGTCTATTTGACTGACTATCCAAATACACCATGTGCCCGCCGAGCTTATGAATGCCTATGTCAAAACTTACTCGCGTGCGCAGAGATGGCTTTTCAAATAGGGCGACAATAGATTTGCCCATCAGAGCGTTGCTGTATTGCTGAGGATTAGTTTTTATGGTTTTGGCCAAGTCAAGCAGGGCATATAGCTCCTGGGCTGACCAATCTTTAAAACTAAGAAGATCCTTTTTCATAGGGTTCCTTGGCTAGGGTTAGGGATAATAGTGGTGCCAACGGACTCACCCCCGAGCAGGCCTAAAAGTTGCTCAGGTGTGTGCCAGCTGGCTATGGTTATGGGACGTTGCAAGCTATTGGCGGCGTCCAGTGCTGCAGTCACTTTTACCTGCATACCATCTATAATGATATCTTGGTTTATCAGCTCTTGTATATCCTGAGCGGTTAGCTGATTGATCAGGGTTTTATTCACGTCTAGCACGCCGGGTACATCAGACAGTAGCATAAGATCCCCTTGCAACAGTTGGGCGATGACGGTAGCGGCCTGATCGGCGTTAACATTGAGCAGGTTGCCCTGTTCATCGGCACCAATCGAGCTAATTATGGGCAGCATACCTGCGGCCAGTAACAAGCTCAACATTTTGCCAGAACCTGGCTGGGGCACACCCACTGCACCTAGTTTTGGATCAAGTTGCTGACAGGAAACCGAGTGCCCGTCTGCTAAACATAGGCCGACAGCATCGAGCTTGGCCTTAATTGCCAGGGCGCACAATTGCTTGTTGGCGGTACCTGCCAGAGCACCTGATATATAAGGCATATGTTCTGGCGGGGTGACACGTAAACCATCTATTTTTTTAGTCGTTAATCCTAAGGCTTGCAATAGTTGCTCAACCATAGGACCTCCTCCATGCACGAGCACGACAGGACGTTGCTGTTGTAGCTGACCAATCACTTCGAGTAGTTGCAATGCTGCTTTGGGCGCCTGCATAAAGGCGCCACCCACTTTTATGATTAATGGGTTCATTGGCCACTTCCCCGGGTTAATCCCAGGTGACTGGCAAAGCCAAAACGTAAGTTTGCACACTGAAGGGCTTGGGCGGCGGCACCTTTTAATAAATTATCGATGGCGCTACTTATTACCAGATAATCGCTATTGAGAGCAGATTTCCAGTGTAGATCACAAAATGGCGACCCGACAACGTCATCCAGTTTCGGCCAGCCTGGCAACAGGCGAACCAAGGGGTTATTTTGATAGGCCTCAGTAAAGGCGCGATCGACTTGTTCTGAAGATGTGTTTGCTGCCAGTTTCACGGTAATAGTAGCCAAAATACCACGTTTGAAATTACCCAGATGTGGGGTGAAAATAACTTCTGTACCCAGGCATTGGGCTATTTCAGGCTGGTGTCTATGGCTGTGTACGGCATAGGCTTGCAAGCTCACTTCGCAAAAACTGTTGCCCAGAGCTGCCTTTCGCCCGGCTCCTGAAACACCAGATACTGCATTGATTATTGGTGGGTAAGCTGGGTCAAGTAACTCTTTTTGCTGCAAGGGTTTAAGGGCGCTCAGGGAAGCCGTAGGGTAACAACCGGGTACGGCGATCAGATCCGCTTGGCTAATTTGCTGGGGATACCAGTCGGCTAATCCATAAACTGCTTGCTCAAGACAGGAGGGATGTTGATGCTCAAAACCGTAATATTGGCCAAAGGTCTGCGCGTCTTTAATGCGAAAGGCCCCTGACAAGTCCATTACCACCGCGGTGCCACCCGTTAATTCGGGCATCCAGTTGTGACTGGCTTCATGGGGGGTGGCCAGAAAGATAAGATCCATTTCGTTGGCCAAGTTAGCCAGGTGCTCGTCGTTAAGGGGGAGTAATGGCAGCGCCAGTTGGCCAAACAAGTGGCCATGTATTTGACCTAACGTTTTGTCTTTGTCCTGGCTATTTTGAGAAACATAAAGTGCTGCCAGATCAAACATAGGATGATGATTCACAAGAGCGGCTAATTCGGCACCAGTGTAGCCACTGGCGCCCACAATACAGGTTTTAATCATAAAACGACTATCTCTAAAAAGGGTAGGTTGCTTAGTTTACTAAGCAATAGTGACAAAAATAAAAAAACACCTTTCGCCGTTAATCAAATAATCAAAGACAAAAGGTGAGCTAAACGCAATCAGACGTCGACTTATCGTCGATATATCATACTGGCGAAGCTAGGCAGGGAATTAAATTGTGACAAAACTGAATTCATGTGCGTAATAAAACCAATTTAAGCTAATATACGGTCAATTCAGGTCAACTTGCGGGTGCAAATAGCCTAAATCCTGTTGAGCTGAATCATGACACGTGTTATATATTTATGCAATTAATATGAATAATTATTTACTGAGTTTGCTATGCCATCTTTGTCTTTTATAGAATGTTTTGAAAAAATCATTGCCGTTCCGACTATCAGTGCCTTTGACCCGAAAATAGACCAGTCAAATCGTGTACTAATTGACTATTTGGGGGACTGGTTTGCCACTTATGGGTTTGACATAAGTATTCAGCCAGTACCTGGGACGCGTAATAAATTTAATATGCTGGCGAAAATTGGCAGCGGGGAAGGCGGCTTGTTGCTTAGTGGACACTCGGACACCGTGCCATTTGATCAAGATAGCTGGAAAATGGATCCCTTCAGGCTTCGTCAGGCTGATGACCGTTTATACGGCCTAGGCAGTTGTGATATGAAAGGTTTTTTCGCCTTTATTTTAGAAGCGCTTAAAGATATCCCCCTTAATAAATTGCAAAAACCCTTATACATATTGGCTACGGCTGACGAGGAAACATCCATGGCGGGGGCGCGCTTTTTTGTTGAGCAACAGTTGATTAAGCCGCAGATGGCGATCATCGGTGAACCGACTGAACTCAAACCCATATACAAACATAAAGGTCATATGGGTCATAGCTTAAATATACAGGGTCAGGCAGGGCATTCAAGTGATCCTGCCAAGGGCGTCAATGCCATAGAAATTATGTATCAAGCTATTGGTAAGTTGCTGGCGTTAAAACAACACTTAGCCCAGCGGTATCGAGATGAAGCTTTTAGTGTGCCACAAGTCACCATGAACCTTGGGCATATTCATGGCGGGGACGGAGAGAACCGTATATGTGGCCATTGCCAACTGAACTTCGATCTGCGGGCGATACCTGAACTTAGTGATAAAGAAGCCATTGCCCTGATTGATGAAGCACTCGGACCACTTATGAATACTTATCCCCAGCGCATTACCCGTGAGCTTATGTATGCTACCGCACCTTCTTTTGGCTGTAAAAACGAACAAGGTATTTTGGAATTGGCTAAATCCTTGACCGGTTTTGACCCGGTAAGTGCTAACTATGCTACCGAAGCACCGTTTATCAACCAGCTAGGTTGCGACACTATAGTGTTGGGGCCTGGCAGTATCGATCAGGCTCACCAACCTGATGAATTTATTGATCTGCATTACATCGAGCCAACAGTGACCTTGTTACGTAACTTTATTCGTACAGTGTGTTTGTAAAAATATACTGGGCTTGCCGGGAGTGATCAGTGAACAATGGTTACTTCAGCACAACCAAGAGCATGAAATTTGTCGTTATAGTCGGGTATATACTAAGTAGAGGTCAGAAAAATGCAAAAAACCATCGCCCTGGTGGCACACGATCACATGAAGCCTGAGCTGATCAGGTGGGCACAGGAGCACAAGGTTGAGTTAGCTAAACATAATTTGGTGGCCACAGGCACCACGGGGGGCTTGTTGCAGCAAAGTTTAGCTTTACCTGTACATTGCTATAAAAGTGGACCCTTGGGGGGCGATCAACAGATCGGCGCCTTGATTGCTGAGCGCAAACTAGATTGCTTGATCTTTTTTTGGGATCCCCTTAATCCTTCACCCCATGATCCTGATGTTAAAGCATTATTGCGTCTATGTTCAGTATGGAATTTGCCCGTGGCCTGCAACACCGCAACCGCAGACATGCTGGTTACTTCGCCTTTATTTATCGACCAGGCATACCAGCGTGTCATACCAGACTACTAATGTGATGAATGATTTTCTGCTAATCTAGCGGTCTATTTTTGTAAACCTTTTATGCTCATATGACTGACCACTACTTGCTTAGCCAAGAAACGCAACTGCAACACGATTACCCTGCACTCATTTGCCCGTTGATGCAAAAATTACAGTACGGTGAATTTATGGGGGTGGATAAGGTAAACATAGTTTATGCATTTTTATTGCATCCCTGTCCCATAGGCAGTGTCGTTATTTCCTCTGGCAGAATTGAGTGCCTGCTAAAATACCAGGAATTGATCTACGATCTTTATCAAAACGGCTATTGTGTTTTTATTCATGATCACAGGGGGCAAGGGTTCTCCGGACGCATGACAGATAATTCACATATGGGTTATGTGCAGGATTTTACAGATTATGTGACGGATTTTAAAATTTTTTATGACACTGTGATAAAACTAAAGAGTGAATATCAACCGCAATTACTGTGTCACTCCATGGGAGGGGCTATCGGGGCTCTGTATGTTCATGCTTATCCACAAGATTTTGGGCATGTGGTATTTTCTGCCCCCATGTTTGGCATTCGTCCCCCCATGCCAGCCTGGTTGGTCACAGGCTTACTTCGACTTAATGAGCTTATTAATACGTTTAGTGGTAAACCGACTGCCTATTTTTTTGGTCAAGGGAATTACGAAAATATCCATTTTGCGGATAGCCAGCTGACGCACAGTGAGGTCCGTTATCGCCTATTCAGAGAGGAATATGAGCGTCAGCCTCGGGTGCAACTTGGTGGCGTGACCTGCCAATGGTTAAAAGCTGCACGTGCCGCTATGGATAAGATAGAGTCTCTCGCGGGGACACTTTCGATCCCGGCTTTAGTCCTTCAAGCTGGTGCAGACCAGGTGGTGGATAATAAACGGCAAGATTTAGTAGTAGCCAGTATGCCCCATTGTAAAAAGGTAGTCATCAAGGGTGCCAAACACGAACTGCTGATGGAAGAAGATAAATATAGAATGCCATGCCTAGTAGCAGCCCTGGATTTTTTCAAGCAGCCATAAAGTCAACAAAAATCCCAGTGCAGTGTATCCATGACCCTATAGTTATGGGACAAATTGAGCCTGGTTGGCAAATATATTAGGGGGGTGTGAATAATGCATTATATGCACGTCGGATTTGTTAAGATCGCCCCATTATCCCAAGTGAATTTGTTAGTCATGTTAGATATCGTTTTATACCAACCTGAAATACCCCCTAATACCGGCAATATTATCCGCCTGTGTGCCAACACCGGTTTTGCATTGCATTTAATAGAACCTTTGGGTTTCGATTGGGATGATAAAAAGGTGCGCCGGGCGGGATTGGATTACCATGAGTTTGCCAAGGTCGTGCGCCATGCCAGCCTGGAGGATTATCTGGGATCCCAACAACCCAAACGGGTTTTTGCCTGTACGACTAAGGGCACAAAATTTTTTGCCCAAGTGAGTTATCAGGCAGGGGATGCATTATTGTTTGGCCCAGAAACCCGGGGATTACCTTCAGAGGTTATTAATAGTTTACCTGCTGAGCAGCGGGTGCGTATCCCTATGCTGGCAGATAGCCGCAGTATGAATCTGTCTAATGCGGTGTCGGTGTTTGTATATGAAGCTTGGCGCCAGCTGGATTTTGCCGGCGCGGTGTAGTGGATACCCCCATGATCTAACAGGGGGGGATCTGATCCTGCTATCGGCTTAACGGTCAGTGCAAAAGGGCCGATTAGATGAATTCAAATGCATCGCCGTACAGGTTATTCAGCAATAAACCTTGTTGCTGAAATTCTTCTCTGGCTACGCCGGCCATTTCAAAGCGCCCGGCAATATAGACCTGATAGGCTTCCAAACTGGCAAAATCGGCTAATACGGCCTTATGTACCCTGCCCATTCTGCCGGTCCATAAGGGATCGGGTAATTCCACAACCGGAATAAAATGAAAATGATGGTGTTGTTTGTCCAGTGTGACAAGTTCACTGTTGGCGTACATATCTGCCAGTGTTCGCGTTCCCCAATACAGGAAAACAGGTTCTTTTAATGGCAGGCTCAGTAGTTGCTGCAATATGGCATAAGTATAAGAGAAGCCTGTGCCGCCAGCCAGCAGAATAATCGGTTTGGGTATGTCTGCGCGTAAGAAAGCGTTACCGTGCCCTCCGTCTATTTGTACGCTACCTGTATCCCGCATTTTTTGCAGCACTTGGCCGGCGTAAGCGTTACCGGGATCTGTCCCAATATGCAACTCCAGACGGCCATCTTCTCTAGGGGCATTGGCGACGGAAAAAGGACGCTTGTCTTGTTCCGTCATGATCACCCGCAGATATTGCCCTGCAGTAAAATCCAGGGGATGTTCGGGATTGAGTATGACACGACTGACGGTGTCTGTAAGAGGTTCAATTCTTTCCACCTTACAAAAAGTTTTTTGCATAGTTAGTTTCTGCTTGTGCTGAAAGTTAAATAAATAGCGCTGTGTTTTACGAGAAAATAGAATGTATTGGATCACAGAAATGCCCGATTTGAGGGCAAATAACTTTGATATTCAATAACAAGCAATATAGTCTCAAGTGGCCGATTATAAACATCTGACGACCAACTTACGAGGGGGAGCTAACGATAAGCTGGTTTTTTATCATGAGGTGAGGTGATAAGCGCTTTTGTGTGTAATCATCAAACAACTAGATTACCGTAGATAACAGGTCTGCTATGGCAATATTGGCTATGGGCGTTTGGAGATAAACCTCGAATAAACCATTCTATTTTTGCTTAGGTAAATGGTCAGTCCTGACGCAAGATGGCAGCAACAACATTAAAAAAGCCACAAAGGTTGTGCCCTGACTGAAAATGACCACAACCCTGGAGGCTTCAATCGACAGAACCCGAATATATTTACTGCAAAACGTCAATAAGAGCCCAAAATTATGGGGGAAATAGCGGAACATTATTGCAATTAAATGATGATCGAGTAAATTTGGTGTTAATACTAACAGGCAACGCCTCGGGATTTGCTGTTGAAAAGATATAGCAGCACACGCCAGCATTGGTAAATTAGTAAAGACAAGGGGTAATATTGCTCAAACTTCTTTGACTGTTTGTTAGTCAGGATTGAACCGTAGACCCTGTGAATAATCTTAAATAAATTAGGAAATTACATGACTTTTACCCCACAAATGGTTACAGAATTCGAGCTCTTGTTGAAATTCCCTACCAAAAGCTTGATGCAAGGCTTGAAGATACACAATGACGCACAAGCGGATGTTATCGCGGCGGCTCAACGTCTGTTTGATAAAGGCATAGTGACCCAGCCAGATGGCGGCTACTTGACGGATTTAGGGCATGAGTTGATTGAACATGCGCAGATAGTATGTTCGGCTCTCACGCAAGACTAGGTCATCCCGTTGCCACGCAAGTAAATCGAATCTTGGCCGATAACTAGAATACTCTATCGTTATTCTAGGTTTATATGCGTTTACTACGTCATACAGTGGCGCTTGGTTTTATAGCGCTGCTTGGCACAACCACATTGTCATTATCTGCTTTGGGTGCTGAGCAAATCAAAGTGGTGCAATTGTACTCGCAGGATGAATTGTTGCGCCTAATCAACCTTAATGAACATCTAACCCGTGTGGTGTCTGATGATTGTCAGCTGGTGCAGGATATTGAGGCCAGGGCCCAGACCCTAAAAATTCCTGCCTACCAGTTCTTATGGGGAGACATGCTGGCCTGGGGAGTCTGCGTAAAAGCCGAACCCGCCCGTGGGCTTGATTTTATGCGCCAGGCCGCAGAACAGGGATTGTCTGACGGTTTGGAACAACTGGGTCGTTATTACGCCCAGGGAAAGTTGGTGCAGCAGGATAAATCTCGTGGGGTGGTGTTGTTACGCGAAGCCGCGATGTTGGGCAATCAAAAAGCGCAAATCGAATTAGCTGAGTTATTTATTGCTGGTTATGGCAGTCCCTACGATTACGAAGATGCCTATCACTGGTTATACAATGCTGTCACGGCAGATAATATAACACATGCAAAAATTGCGTATTGCATGACAGAACTTGAAAAACTAATGCATCCAAAAGCATTACGTAAAGCCCGTCGATCTCTTGAAAGATAATTCATCTGCGTGATTTCACAGTTGATTTTATGCTTTGCCATTTTAATAGCCTGTCATCATTTTAATAAAGCAATTTTTAATTGAGCCAGCTGAGTTATACTAGGCACAGAATTTACTCAACCTGGAAACGCCATCACAAATATGAGCGATGATCCCTTTTACCAACGCGAAAAAGAAAAATACGAAAAGCCAGTAGCAAGTCGAGAATATCTCCTTGAACTGCTGACAAGCGCTAACAAGCCTCTGTCTTTTCTTGAATTTTGTCACCTGTTGAACGCCGAAGATGAGGACAGCCGAATTGGTATTCAGCGTCGTTTGCGAGCAATGGAGCGTGAAGGGCAGGTCGAATTTACCCGAGACAAGAAATACGCCAAGCTTGAACTTGCAGAATTGATCAAGGGGCGCGTGATTGGTCACCGAGACGGTTTTGGCTTTTTAAAACGTGAAGACGGTGAAAAAGACTTGTTTATTCACAACGCTCAGATGTCTACTGTACTTCATGGAGACATAGTGCTGGTCAAAGAAAGTGGTACGGATAATCGCGGCCGTCGCGAAGCACGTATAGCCAAAATTCTGGAACCACGTACTGAACCCATAGTTGGGCGTTACTTTTTTGAGAATGGCGAAGGTACAGTGATCCCTGATGACAGCCGTATCAACCATGAGATTAATATTCTGCCTGAATCTACTAACGGTGCACGTCAGGGACATATAGTTGTGGTTGAAATCGCTCAACGTCCCAGGCGCAGGGTAAATGCCATCGGCAAGATTATTGAAGTACTGGGTGAGCATATGGCACCGGGTATGGAAATTGATATGGCATTACGCACCTTTGAACTTCCCCATACGTGGCCGAAGGGCGTGACTAAGCAAATCAAGGATTTAACCGAACAGGTTCCCGATCAAGCCAAGCTAAATCGGATCGATTTACGCCAATTACCACTGGTGACCATAGACGGTGAAGACGCTCGGGATTTTGATGATGCTGTTTTCTGTGAGCCACTGGATAATGGTGGTTGGCAATTATGGGTAGCGATCGCGGACGTC
>Ga0307488_10000268_pt1 | contig 41656 bp, 30 predicted proteins | sample SB02metaG_FD_202248 | JGI IMG/M metagenome (GOLD analysis project Ga0307488, IMG submission 202248) | Sea-ice brine microbial communities from Beaufort Sea near Barrow, Alaska, United States - SB 0.2 | ecosystem: Environmental > Aquatic > Marine > Coastal | place: USA: Alaska | collected... | reverse complement strand
AACCCACTACTCAAAACTATTCCACTGTAACCGACTTAGCTAAATTTCTTGGTTGGTCAACATCAGTGCCTTTAATGACAGCAACATAATATGACAGTAACTGCAGTGGCAAGGTGTAGATAATTGGAGCGATTGGCGACTCACAATGCGGTACATTAATAACGCGCATCGTTTCATCACTGGCGAAGTGGGCGTCTTTATCAGCAAAAACATACATGATGCCGCCGCGAGCTCTAACCTCTTCAACATTTGATTTTAGCTTCTCAAGTAATTCGTTGTTTGGCGCAACAACAATTACTGGCATTTCATCATCAATGAGTGCCAACGGACCGTGCTTCAATTCTCCCGACGCATAAGCTTCGGCGTGAATATAAGAGATTTCTTTAAGCTTCAGTGCACCTTCCATTGCAATAGGATACTGATCCCCTCGACCCAAAAACAAACTGTGTTGCTTATCAGCAAACTCTTCGGCTAATAGCTCAATGCTATCGGTTAATGTCAGAGTTTCTTCTAGTTTACTTGGTAAGCTGTGCAAGCCATCAATAATGGACTTTTTGTCTACCGCTAACATGCCGTTATATTTACCCAGAGCAAGAGTCAACATTAAGAAACCGGTTAACTGTGTAGTAAACGCTTTGGTGGATGCAACCCCTATTTCAGCGCCTGCTAATGTCATGAATGCCATATCTGATTCGCGCACAAGCGACGAACCAGGGACGTTGCAAATAGCCAGACTAGATGTGTAGCCCTGTTCTTTAGCTAAACGAAGAGCAGCTAAAGTATCTGCTGTTTCACCAGATTGCGAAATCGTCACTAGCAAGCTGTTTGGGTGCACTACTGATTTGCGATATCTGAACTCTGAAGCTATTTCAACGTTACATGACACATTTGCGTATTGCTCTAACCAATAACGCGCTGTCATGCCTGAATGGTAACTGGTGCCACATGCAATAATTTGCACATGCTTAACACCTTTTAGGATCTCTTCAGAGCCCTCACCAAATATACCTTCCACTAGGTCATTTTCACCTAAACGGCCCTGCAATGTATTGCGAACGACACTTGGTTGTTCATGAATCTCTTTAAGCATGTAGTGGCGATATCCACCTTTGTCTCCAGCGTCATGCTCTAGCTCAGAATCAAAAACTTCGCGTTCTATTTGCTCACCATTTTTAGCATAAATAGTCACTGAAGTACGGGTAATTTCAGCGACGTCGCCTTCTTCTAAAAAGATAAAACGACGCGTTACTGGCAATAATGCCATTTGGTCAGATGCTATGAAATTTTCACCGATACCCAAACCAATGACTAATGGACTACCAGAGCGAGCAACGATGACTCTACTTGAATCTTCTTTGTCCATAATCACGGTGCCGTAAGCGCCATGAAACTGTTTTACGGAGTCCTGCACAGCCAACAATAAGTCTTTGCCTTTTTTTACTTCCTCGTGAACTGTGTGCGCAATAGTTTCGGTATCAGTGTCAGAACCAAAGATGTAGCCTTTCGCTTGTAAGTCACGTCTCAACGTTTCGTAATTTTCAATAATACCATTGTGTACAACGGCAATTCTTTCATTAGAAAGATGTGGATGAGCATTTTTTTGCTTTACGCCACCATGGGTTGCCCAGCGAGTATGTGCGATACCCGTAGCGCCCTTAATTGGATTTTCAGCAATAGCGTCACTTAACGCTTTTACTTTTCCTATTTGACGCTCGCGCTTTAAGTTACCGTCACCATCAAGCAAGGCCACACCTGCTGAATCATAGCCACGGTACTCAAGTCGGCGTAAGCCCTCTAACAAAATTTCTACAACGTTACGTTCGGCTATTGCGCCTACAATTCCACACATATTGGTATCCTAATTTGTCTTTGCGTTCTTCTTTAATTACTTCTCAAGTGCTCTTAAAGTGAGCATACGAAGAACTGCTTTTAATAAAATAATTTAACGAGTAAAAGACGCGCACATTACTGTCACACCTTGTTTTTCAATTTGTCGCTTGGCGTCTTTATCGAGGCCATCATCGGTAACCAAAATAGATATTTGCGACCACGGCAATTCCACATTGGGTATTTTTCTTTCTAGTTTTTCTGACTCCGCCATCACAATCACTTGTTTCGACACCTCGGCCATTGTTCGGCTAAGAGAAGTTAATTCATTGAATGTAGTTGAACCACGCGCGATATCAAGTCCTGCCGCACCTAAGAATGCTTGGTCAAAATTATAGGCTCTCAACATATTTTCTGCCATTTGACCTTGAAACGAATGTGATTGAGCATCCCAAGTGCCACCCGTCATCAATACTTGTGGTTCATTCTCACCTTCTAATAAGGTATTGGCCACATGCAAAGAGTTGGTCATGACCACTAAACCTAGCTTTTTGGGCAAATGTGGCAGCAGTGCAGACGTTGTGCTGCCACCATCAATAATAATGCGATTATGGTCTTGAATAAGTGTTGCAGCTAATGCTGAAATAGCTAACTTTCGACTCGAAAGCTTTTCAGATGAAAGTTCAGAAGATTCTTTAGGAAGTAAAACTGCACCACCGAACCGTCTTAACAATAATCCGTTATTTTCAAGCTCCGCAAGATCTTTACGGATGGTGACTTCTGATGTTGAAAATGCTTTAGCTAAAGCGTCTACGGCAACTTCACCGCGTTCATTCAGTGTTTCAATGATGCCTCTGCGGCGCTGCTGAGTGTTTCGTTTTTGCAAAGTCGAAAGCCATAAATTTCAAATCGAAATTTATTATATGGAATAAATTCCGATTTGCAAGTTTTACGACTGTTTAATAAACAATATTACTTTTTCTTGGGGCGTTCCCAGCCGGCAATAATACGTTGCTTACCTCTCGCAATCGCGAGTTCGTGAGCATTTACGTCTTTGGTGACTACCGAACCAGCCCCTATCGTGGCGTTTTCACCGATACTGACAGGTGCAACAAGAGAGCTATTACTGCCTACAAATACACCGTCACCAATGATGGTTTTAAATTTATTAACGCCATCGTAGTTACAGGTTATTGTGCCTGCTCCTACATTCACACCTTTTCCAATTTCTGCATCGCCGATATAGGTTAGATGATTCACTTTTGAACCTTCACCGATAACCGATTTTTTCACTTCACAGAAATTACCGACCTTGGCGCGATCGTGCAGGTCAGCGCCCGGACGAAGTCTTGCGTAAGGACCTACATTACAGTGGTTCGCAACAACTGCGTCCTCAACCAACGAAAATGCTTCAATGCGAGTGCCATCGCCAATTTTACAATTTTTGAATATGCAGTTAGGACCAATAACGACATTGTCACCAATTTCAACGTTTCCTTCAAAAATAGCATTTATATCGATACTGACGTCTTGCCCTACCGTTAAGTTACCTCGAACATCAATGCGACGCGGATCAGCCAAACTAACGCCAGCCGTCATCAGCGCTTCAGCATTGCGAAATTGATAGGCTGATTCCAGAGATGATAACTGAACACGATTATTTACGCCCTCAACTTCACGCGCCCAAACAGGATGGGCTGCACGGATAGTTTTACCCTCTTTGGCGGCCATTTCTATAACATCGGTCAGGTAATACTCGCCTTGCGCATTGTTGTTAGACAAGTTGCCTAACCAGCGTTTTAAATCTTTGCCCGACATCAACATCATACCTGTATTTATTTCGGTAATTTGGCGTTGTGCATCGCTTGCATCTTTATGTTCAACAATAGCGGTAATATTGTCGCCTTCACGAATAATCCTGCCCATTCCGGTTGGATCGTCGAGATGAACAGTGAGCAGTGCCAAATCGGCATGTGCTTTAGTGTCAACTAAGCGTTGAAGTGTTTCGCTGCTGATAAGAGGAGCATCGCCCACTAGGATCATGACATCTTGGTCATCTTGAATGTTTGAAACCGCTTGCTGGACCGCATGGCCCGTACCTAATTGTTCGGCTTGTAAACACCAATTGACGTTATGGTGACCGAGAGCTTTTTCGAGTAAATCCGCACCATGGCCATAGACAAGGTTGATATTGTCGCAATCCAGTTCTTTTGCTGCCTCAATAATATGCTCGACCATTGGCTTGCCAGCAATAGGATGCAATACTTTAGGTAGCGACGACTTCATTCTTGTTCCTTTGCCCGCGGCAAGGATAATAACGCTCAATGACATAGATATTTCCTTTCTAATTAGACCCATAGTGTAACTAACTGAAAACCCCTTGTCAGCAGAGTTTGGGGACTATTTCATCTATCATGTACAACCAGTTATTGGTTGTTAACTGATGCAGGTTTAATGAATACTTTTGGTACACTGCATCGAAGCGCAACAGCGGAATATGGTCATCACTTTATGCTTATGGGATCGGCTGGCAAAGTTGTGCGATCTTCGGGCACTACATTCAGTGCTAGTACATCAAACGTCACTATGGTAAAAAAATAAACCATTTGAATAAATGCACGATTTTTAAAGCACGCTAAACACTTTTTTTTATGCGCAGTCGCTTCAAAATTCCTGTCGTAATCATCACGCCAAGAATAATTAAACTGCCACCAATCATGGCATACGTTGAAAGTACTTCGCCCAACACAACCATGCCCCACAAAATACCAAACATGGGAACTAAGTAACCCACAGTCATCGCTTGTGACGCGCCTATTTTCGCAATAAGGTCAAAGTACATGATGTAAGCAACGCCTGTGCAAACGACAGCGAGTACCAAAGCCGCACCCCAAGTGCCTGCATCCGGATTAACTTCAGGCCAAGTGTATAAAGCGAAAGGAAAAAGTAATAGAGCAGCGAACACCTGACTTCCTGCGGCTATCGCAAAAGGTTTCACGCCACTTAAATGTTTTTTCATAAAGCAGGCTGCAATCCCATAACAACAAGTTGCACCTAGCGCAGTTAGCACCGGCAACAATGTAACGGCGCTGGCAGAGTGGGTATCTTGACTAATAACCACAACGCCTAAAAAGCCAAGAAAAGTGCCGATAACGCCATGTACACCGATGCGATCCTGCAAATAAAAATAAGCGATAACGGCTCCAAACATGGGCGCCGTTGCATTTAATATAGCGGTTAATCCAGCATCTAAATGCAGGCTGCTATAGGAAAATAAGCAAAATGGAATGGCAGTATTGATTGCTCCAACAAACAGTAGCTTTAACCAATTTCTGGATAAATCAGCCCATTGGCGAGTAAAATAAACCACCGGCAACAGGAATAATGCAGCTAAAGCTGCGCGCACTTCAACCAGCGCAAATACGCCAAAAGAGGATACGGTAGACTTCATTAGCATGAATGAAGCCCCCCAAATTGCGCCTAAAACCAGTAATTCAATTAAGTGAGAAGTTTTCAATATAGACCTTTTATTTTAATGACCCGGCACTTGATTCAAGGGCAAGTAAATAACGTTTACGTACCAATCCACTGGCATATCCTGTCAATTTACCGTTTCTTCCGATAATTCGATGGCAAGGAATAACAATAGGAATTGGATTTTTGCCATTTGCCGCGCCCACAGCCCGACACGCTTTTTTGTTACCTAGGGCTAAGGCAATATCCAGATAACTTGCCGTTTCTCCAAAAGGAATATCCTGCAATGCCTGCCACACTTTTCTTTGAAAATCAGTACCATCTGGATCAAGCGCAAAATCAAAGCGCTCTCGTTTGTTGGCAATGTATTCTGATAATTGTCTGGCCGCAAGCTTTGATATTTTATTTTCATCAACGAGTGGATGAGTTCCGGCAAAATCGATAGCTTTTACTGCGTTATCGTTTGCAAACACTGTTAAAAAACCATGCGGTGTTGTGACAATACTTTTGTACAAATGAGAGTAATGTGAGTAACGCGCTGATTGTATATCCATGTATTAACTTACCTTGTTAATTTGCGAGTTTAGTTTTTCTAATTATGTTGACCCCACGCTAGCTTCAAGCCCCCTTTCAAGTAAAAGGGCGTCTCTCGCTAAGCGGGCTTTTTGCATGATGCAAAGGGGTAAAAGTTCAACATGATATCAACCACCTTGATTATTTGTGTTATGAGCCAATCCTTCACGATATTGAGCCGATAGTTTACCCCGTATGTGAATTTAAACACCTTGTTTTCGGAACAAGTCACAACTTCATTAATATGAATTGGTCATAAATCAAACTTAGGTTGAATTCACAGGGGTAATTAGCCGATAATGCTTCTTTAATAATAAAAAAGTGGTCAAGCTTGCAACTCTCTCAGCCTTTCATCGCCTTAACAGCGCTAATTCTCCTTTTTTCATCCCCCATTTACGCTGACACTTGGGTGGATGATTTTGCGAATGAGCTGAAGGCTACCGTGAAGCAAAAGAAGCTGCCTGGCTTAGCATTTGTTATGGTCGCGCCAAATCAGCCTGCGCGATTTGAATTTTATGGAAAGACAGAAAAGTCAGGCTCATCGATTGATAAAGAAACGGTGTTTAGATTAGCCTCTGTTTCAAAAACGTTCACCGCTGTATTTATGGCGCAACAAGTGAAAGAAAAAAAACTGAATTGGCAAAACTCATTACAAGAATTACTGCCTGACTATAAGTTTGATAATTACATTGATACGCCAATTTTATTACAGCACCTTATCGGCCAATCCACCGGATTTATACCCAACGCTTATGACAATTTAATTGAAGCTAATTACAAACTACCACGCGTATTACAACATTTAGAAAAACTCGATTCGCTATGTAAACCCGGTATTTGCTACACATATCAAAATACATTTTTTGGTGTACTTGAAGAGTATTATCGCCAGCAAAAAACCACCTTTGCTGAAGAGATAACAAATAGCATTATCATACCTTTGAAAATGCCAACCGCAAGCGTTGGGAAATTAGCGCTAATGGCATCAAAAAAATGGGCAAAGCCTCATGCAGCAATTGATAAGAATAAGTGGGTGAGCGTTAGAGTTAAGGATAATTATTACAAATACTCTCCTGCGGCTGGTGTTAACGCTAGTGCTGCAGATATGGAAATTTGGTTAAAGGCAATGCTACTGGAGTATCCTGACATTATCGATAAAAATATGATGGAGACGCTCACAAAACCACGAGTACAAACGAAACGTGAATTGTATCGCCGTGAATGGCGAAATCAGCTTACGGATGCACATTATGGGTTAGGCTGGCGTATTTATAACGTTGATGATATTGAGATTATTTATCATGGCGGTTGGGTTCAAGGTTACCGTGCCGATGTCGCATTCTCCCCCCAATTGGGTGTGGGTTATGCGTTACTAATGAACGCCGAATCTAACTCAATTAATAAGCTAACAGCAACATTTTGGAAACACCAAATAGAGGCGCACAAGCTAGCCTTGCTAGCAGACAGTAAGAAGGTAAGTGCCAGCAACTATTAATCTTACATAAACTGGTCACACGAATTTATAGTGAACGTTGGTTTTGGTTTGGATGTCAGATAATTCGGAGTTTAAAGACAAGAACTCAAAAAACTAAGAGCTCTTGTCTCACCTTTATTAAGAGGTTTTCAGGTAGGTGTAACCCTTCAAACAGTTCTCGTAAAAGTCCGTCCACTTAACGCCTTCACGCGGAGGTATCTGTCCGTTAGCAACTTCTTTATCAATCTGACGTTTGACATCAACTGCCATTGCACTTGGATTATATTGCATTATAGTTAATACATCTTGCACCGATGAACCCGCTACAAATTCTTCAATGTAAAAATCTTCAGGGTCATCATCGTCACTAAAAATATGCACTTCATTTACACGACCGAACAAGTTATGCATATCGCCCATAACATCTTGGTATGCACCCGTTAAGAATAACCCTAAATATGCTTTCTGACCTGGCGCTAGGGATGCAATAGGCATAATATTTTGCAACTGACGGTCAACAATAAACTGATCAATTTTACCATCACTATCGCAAGTAATATCGACTAAAGAACAGTTAATATCTGGGCGCTTATCCATCCCAGTTAACGGCACAACAGGCAGTAACTGATCGATAGCCCACGTATCAGCTGCAGACTGAAAAATTGAAAAATTACATAAGTATTGCGATGACAAAGAAAAATCTAAATGCTGAAGGCCTTCAGGCACAAATTCCACATCACGATAAAGTACTTGCAAGCGACGCATTATCTGCCAATACAACGTTTCTATTTTGCCAAGCTCTTCCAAAGATACAACTCGTAACTTAAACGCACTAACGGCTTGTTCTTTCCATTCACAAGCATCGTTATAGACTTCTTGAAGGTTTTGCTCGGCAGTCAAAAAATGCAACACTTCACGCATATTCTTTAATATTACGTGCTCGCCCTCAGTCATTGCGGTATCTAACACTGCACCGTCGGCTTTGATTTCACCAACAATTTCAGTAACAACACAACTATGATGAGCCGTGATTGCGCGACCACTCTCAGTAACTAAATTAGGGTGTGGAACACCTTCAAGATCACATACTTCTTTCATGCCGTAAACAACATCCGCAACGTATTCATTGAGGCTATAATTACGCGAAGAATCGTTGGTTGATTTACTGCCATCATAATCAATACCTAAACCACCACCAACGTCGACATATTCGAGGGCAAAACCCATTTTATGCAGTTCAGTGTAAATTCGTGCGCTTTCGTTTACTGCGTCTTTAATTGCCCGGATATCGGTTAATTGACTACCAATATGAAAATGCAGTAGTTTAAGTGTATGACCCATACCTTCTTTTTCAAGAAACTTAGCGGCATTGATGATTTCAGGGATAGTAAGTCCAAACTTAGCCCTGTCACCGCTGGAACCTTGCCACTTACCCTTGCCTAACGCTGACATTTTTGAGCGCAAACCAATGATAGGTTCGATATTCAATTCTTTTGATATTCTAATTAATAAGTGCAGTTCAGAGAATTTCTCGATAACCACAACCACTTTTCGGCCTAACTTTCTGCCTAATAAAGATAATCGAATAAATTCTTCATCTTTATAACCATTTAAGATGGTTAGTGAGTTTGCATTAGTATTGTAGGCTAGCACTGCTAGTAACTCAGCTTTTGAACCTGCTTCGAGCCCATAATCATAGGGTGCACCTGCGTCAACAATTTCTTCAACCACTTCCCGTGTTTGGTTAACTTTAATTGGATACACACCGTTATATCTGCCTTGATATTTAGCATCGGCTATAACTTGATTGAAGCACTCATTTATACCCACAACCTGCGAACGCAAAATGTCGTGGAATCGAATAACGACAGGAAATTGTATCCCCTCTAGAGTAATTTCATCAATCACCGACTTGAAGTCGATTTTTATGTTTGCATTTTTAGGATCAGGAGAAACTTGGATATTGCCATTTTCACCTATCTTAAAATAGCCGCCACCCCAGCTAGACACGCCGTAAATGCGCTCAGCGTCTTCAACAGACCATTCAACATTATTTGTTGTCATAACAGCGCCACCCCATCAAAATCACAATAAACACACAGAAATCCATATCCGTAAAACAGATACGCGGGGTATTATAATGAAGTTTTGCTATGTTACTAATTTTTTTATTTTTTTTTGTTTGTGATATGTAAAGATATAAATGTAAATTAATTGTAAAAACCATGATATATTTAAAAATTCGGCGTCATAGTGCGATGTTGCTAGTTGCTACTAAGTAATTGTTTGTGGTGATCACCTTACTTAGCAAGGCCAATTTCATCTGAGTAATAGCATGGGCAATGTATTAAATACAAAAAGCAGCCTTCAGAAAACTAACTATAGATTACTGGTTATTGAAGACAGCAAGATAGAATTAAAAGTTTATCTTAATGGCCTTGGCAAAGAGTTTGATGTCTCATTTTCAGTAGATGCTTGCACCGCTTGGGAATTACTGCACAGTGCACCGCTTCCTGACGCCATTATCCTCGATATCATGATGCCCAACGAAGACGGTTTGCAACTTTGCAACCGAATTAAAGAAACGCAATTCATTCAAGATGTTCCTATCATCTTTGTTTCGTCGGTAACAGAGCCATCCTTAAAAGCACAAGCCTTCGAACTCGGTGGCGCCGATTTTATAACAAAACCGCCCGTGATGACCGAGCTTATTGCTCGCCTTCGCAGGCATATCGCCGTGTATCATAAAACGAAAAAATTGGAATCACTGATTTTTATCGATCCGCTGACCCATTTACCCAATACAGCAAGATTTCAAGAAGTACTATTCATTGAATGGGCTCGCAGCGCAAGGTATTGGCATCACTTAACGTTATTAATGATACGCGTAGACAATCTTGACACCATCCGCAAGATAGCTGGTGAGGACAAATATTTTGCTGTCATCGCAGGGGTTGCTAATGGCTTGGCATGTGCTGGAAATCGTCCAGGTGATTTGGTCGCAACGCTAAGCAATGACACATTTGCAGTGTTGCTCGCAGATTGTGGACACGAAGGCGCAACTCATAAGGCGAATCAAATAATGAGCCAATTCGACAACGGTGAGCTAGCGCTTAGTGGCACTCCCTTACGCTGCACTATTAGTTATGCTGTTGCAGCTCCCGCTGGCGGCGGTTCGCCTGAAGTGATGTTGCAAGCAGTCAATAACGTTATGCTTGAATCACAACAAAAAGGCATAGGCAAAATTTACGCTGTTAGTGGGATTATCGGTGTTACCGAATAAGCTCATTACGAAAAAATATATTTTTTATCGTATTGAAGAACACGTTTTGCACAGAGGTAAAGGCTTGACTTTAAAGCTTTCCCAAGTCGACGTCATGGCGTCAAAAATTTGCAGCTTATTGACTGATTGTTCACCAAATTGAGTCAAAATTTTAATTGCCTCATTGGCCTGTGATGCGCCAACAATACCAACCACTGGTGACATCACTCCAGACTCAACACAACTCAAATTTTGCTCTCCAAAAAAATGACTGACACAACGGTAACAAGCAGTTTTAAGAGCTGGGATCGCACAAAATATCTGCCCCTCCATTCTTATAGCGGCACCGGAAACAAGCGGGATACCACTGCGATAACAAGCGTCGTTCAGTAAATTTCTAGTCTCGAGGTTATCACTGCAATCTAAAATGAGATCATGTTGAAGCGCAAGAGCGTCAAGTTCATCTGCGCCCAGCCTTTTATCTATGGTTTGAACATCAACAAAGTGATTGATACTGTTCAATGTTCGGCGAGCAGATTCAACTTTTTTGTCACCTACGCTGTTTTCAAAATGTAAAATTTGACGTTGCAAGTTAGTTGTTTCTACAATGTCGTCATCAACGAGTGTGATTTTACCAATGCCCGCAGCAACCAGATATTGCGATGCTGCACACCCTAACCCGCCGACACCTATCATTAAGACACGGCTGTTTATCAGGATTTCTTGTTTATCTAGGTCAAAACCCATAAGTAAAATTTGGCGGCTGTAACGCAAGGCTTGTTTCGTTGTCAGTGTTTTATTTGTCATTTAATTGTCTATTCTTTTGCTCAGAACCACTCAATAATATATTCAAATTCAAAAATACGCCTAAGCGATTAAGTTTGTAAACGGCAATATTTGTACCGATTCACCCTCTGCTACATTTCCTCTTTGATTTTCTAGCACCACATAACAGTTGCTTTGTCTAAAGCACGAGAGTACGCCCGAACTTTGTGAACCGGTCGTTGCGACACCTATTTTTCCTTGGTCATTTACAAAGTAATTTGCCCTTTGATAATCAGTTCGTCCAGGCCGCTTTTTAAACGGTGTTACCGCTATTGCTGGCAAAAATTGTGGTGTTGATACATTACAACCGGCTAAATAACGTAAAGCAGGAGCGGCTATTTGATCAAACGTAACGGCGGATGATACTGGGTTACCAGGCAAGCCAAAAAAGATGCTGTCTGAGAGGCGGCCAAAGGCAAGTGGTTTACCTGGCTTAATGGCTAATTTCCAGAAATCTATCGTACCATACTCTTCTAATATTTCTCGGGTGTAGTCTGCTTCACCAACCGACACACCGCCACTTGTTACCACACAATCAGCGTGTTTATTCGCATATTCAAATGCAGCTCTAATCTTTTCCTTATCATCAACGATGATGCCTAAGTCCATTACCTCTGCGCCTAACCTCGATAACATTGCGACCAACATTGGGCGGTTTGTATCAAATATTCTGTCCTCACGAGGCGGACTACCGACGGCTAAAAGTTCGTCTCCAGTTGAAAAAACCGCAACTTTCAATCGCCGATATACGGGAATATTAGCAATACCCAATGACGCTAATAGACCAATATCGATAGGCGATATTCTCGCACCAACATGCAGTACAATCGCCCCTTTTTGAATATCATCACCGGCTGGACGAATCGCATCTCCTTGGCTTGCTTCAATAAACGTAATTTGATTTTCGTTTGCCGTTGTATTCTCTTGCATCACGACGGTGTCTGCGCCGTCTGGAATTTGGGCTCCAGTCATAATTCGGACGCATTGACCCTGCCCCATTACACCTTCAAAATTATTGCCAGCAAAGCTTTTGCCTACTTGAACTAATGTTTTAGTGGTTACAAAGTCTGCATATCTCAGAGCATATCCATCCATTGCTGAGTTGTCGTATGCTGGAACATTAATTGGTGAAATAATATCTTGCGCAATAACTCTGTCTAAGGCTTCATCGATGTGACAATTTGACACTTCAGAAAAAGGTGTAATGGTGTCCATAATCAATTGCATGGCGCGCTCTATTGGCATCAGGCCTGGGGAGTCACAAGTACCCTTCATCATTTATTCTCCATTTTACTAATTAACCATTCACAAAGACCATCGGCTTAAACAGCCTTTGCACAAATACCTTCTTTATTCAACGCTGATAGACTTTTCTTGATACTACGTTTCACTTTGATTTTACGTTACCCCACTTTGTACGCCACCTCAATCTCTAAACTCGCGTAAGTATCGATTTAACTAAAGGTTATTTTTGAGTAATGCTTTATTCGCTATTCGATTAGTCCAAAGCGCGCCCAACATGGCGAGTATAAAGCCAGGAATGGCAATTAACTTTGGCACTTCATCAGCTACCAACCAGGCAATGAGGGCTCCGACTGCAGGTACCATAAACATAATTGAAGCGACCTTGGCAATCGATCCTTGCCTAACCATACTGAACATTAACAATATGCCTACAATTGAATTACCTAAGACTAAAAAGGCTATCGCTCCCCAAAAGGGTAATGTACTTTCAAAAACAAGTCCTTCAAATGCTAACGCAAATGGAATAGAGATAGCCGATGCAAAGGCATATTGCACCCATGTGGCTACGATAGGGTGGACACCTAATTTACGCTGTTTTTCAATTACCTGACCAATTGATAATCCAACAACTGCAGTAAAGCCAAGAATTGCACCTAGTAAATATCCTTGATTTCCTTGCATATTTACACCAATAATAAGCATTGCACCTAAAAGCCCCAAGGACAGGCTAGCCCATATATTCCAAGCGGGTACTTTGCGAGCTAGCAAGGCACTTGCAATGATCACTAGTACCGGTTGTGAGGCAGCAAAAAGGGCCATAATACTTGCACTAGCACCTAGCTTCATGCCCACGTAAATGCTACCAAAATGGCCTATATGTAGAAATAACCCGGTTCCCATAAGCGCATACGATTGTCGAAAGTTAGGAATGGGCAAACGCCATAAAATGACGATAGGAGTCAGTATTAAAAAAGCACCGAAGAATCGAAACGCAAGCAAATTTAACGGTTGTGTATATACCAGCGCGAGTTTACCCATGGCATAACCAGCACTCCACACAAGTAAGAATATAATAGGATAAAAGGGTTTAAGCGTTGAAAGCACAGAGGTCTTGCCGGTAGAAATAAGTGGAGAGATGCTAACATGCAAATAAATATCGTCAAATCAAACTGAAGTCGCATATCCCCATTTTCTTCTTTGCATTATGGTAATGAATAAACGAGTACTCCCTAAGCACTTTGCTATAGTTTACAGCGGTTTGCCGCAATGCGGTCATCTACAATTATTTAAGAAGGTACATAGAATGTCTTACTTAACGGAATATCGAGCATCAATTGACTCTCCCGAAAAATTTTGGGCTGACAAAGCAAAGCAATTACCCTGGTTTAAAGCACCGGAAAAAATATTATCTGATGACAAAAATGGCATAACGAGATGGTTTGCTGATGCACAGATGAATACGTGTTATATGGCGTTAGATCACCACGTGGCCGACGGACGGGGCGAGCAAATAGCTCTCATTTATGATTCACCGGTGACCAACACAAAAATGCAGTTTACCTATGCCGAGTTACTTGAAAAGGTGGCCCGTTTTGCTGGCCTACTGCAAGCTAATGGCGTTAGCAAAGGTGATAGGGTTGTTGTTTATTTACCAATGATTAGCGAGGCCGTCATCGCAATGCTTGCTGCTGCCAGAATAGGTGCGGTGCATTCAGTCGTATTTGGTGGTTTTTCTGCTAATGAACTTGCCGTGCGTATTGACGATGCACAACCCAAGTTGTTAATAACGGCGTCCTGTGGAATTGAAATTAATCGCATCATTGAATACAAGCCAATGATTGATAGGGCAATCGAGATTGCCACTCATAAACCGGCGAAAGTTATCTTACTACAGCGTGAACAGTGCATTGCGAGCATGCAGGCAGACAGGGATATTGATTGGGCTGAAGCGGTGAAATCAGCCAACAAAGCGGATTGTGCTAGCGTTAGCGGCACTGACCCACTCTATATACTTTATACGTCAGGTACCACCGGCAAGCCGAAAGGTGTCGTGCGCGATAATGGGGGTCACGCGGTGGCGTTGAAATACTCAATGTCGGCAGTCTACAATATGCAAGCGGGCGACGTATTTTGGGCCGCTTCCGATGTTGGCTGGGTCGTTGGTCATTCCTATATTGTATATGCGCCACTATTACATGGTTGTACAACCGTTGTTTATGAGGGGAAGCCAGTTAGAACGCCCGATGCTGGGGCATTTTGGCGAGTTATCGAAGAGTATAAAGTAAAAGCTATTTTCGCAGCACCGACTGCGTTTAGGGCTATTCGAAAAGAAGATCCCGAGGCTAAGTTGGTAGCCAAGTACGACCTGTCATGTTTAGAAAGTATATTTATGGCGGGCGAGCGCCTTGATCCACCAACCTATGCTTGGACACAGCAAAAAACCGGTATACCGGTTATCGATCACTGGTGGCAAACGGAAACTGGCTGGGCTATTGCTTCAAACTTGATCGGTATTGAACGACTACCAACCAAACCCGGCTCGGCAACCAAACCAGTACCTGGTTTCAATATCCAAATACTCGACGCAGGTGGACAGCCTCTGCCGCCGAACACCCAAGGTGCGATTGCAATTAAGTTACCACTACCGCCCAGTTGTTTAGCCACTATTTGGGGCGATTTTGATCGTTTTTCCTCCGGTTATTTAACTGAATATCCCGGATACTATTGCTCTGGCGATGGCGGTTACATTGACGAAGAAGGCTATGTTTTTGTAATGGGTCGCACCGACGATGTTATTAACGTTGCTGGACATCGCTTATCTACCGGTGAGATGGAAGAGATTTTAGCAGCTCATGATGCGGTCGCAGAGTGCGCTGTAATAGGCGTTTACGATAGCCTTAAAGGACAAGTACCCGTTGGATTGACGTTATTAAAAGATGGCGTGCATATAAGCGAGGCAGATCTGCAAGCCGAGCTAGTTGCGATGGTGCGCAAAGAAATAGGCGCCGTGGCGAACTTAAAGCAAATACTTATTGTGGAGCGTTTACCAAAAACCAGGTCCGGCAAAATACTGCGTAAACTGCTGCGTCAAATAGCTGAAAATGAAGAGTTTGTGGTTCCGTCAACTATCGATGACCCCGCAAGTATTGATGAAATTAAAGCGATTATGCAAAATAATGGACTGGTTAAACCGTCAGTTTGAAGCGCATAGATTCATTTAAAACAATCTCTGTTGCATCGGTATGCAATGTGATTTATTGTCCTTTTAGCCGAGGAAATCGTGCACCACATCGACGATTTCCTTCGAGTATTGAAAGGGCTCATCGACCAAAATAGAGAATCCAAATTTAGCAACAATGAAGGTGATTTGTATGAGTATAAATGAAGATCCAAGACATCCGCTTCCCCCATTTACAGCGGATACAGCAGCGCAAAAAGTCAGAATGGCTGAAGATGGATGGAACTCAAAAAATGCACAGAAAGTCGCACTTGCCTACACTATGGAGAGCGAATGGCGCAATAGGTCCGAGTTTTTGACTGGCAGGAAAGCAATCGTTGAGTTTTTAGAGGCTAAGTGGGAGAAAGAAGTAGATTATCGTCTTATCAAAGAACTCTGGGCTTTCACTGAAAATAAAATTGCCGTGCGTTTTGCTTACGAATGGCAAAATAAAGAAGGCCAATGGTTTCGTTCCTACGGCAATGAAAACTGGGAATTTGATGCCAACGGTTATATGCAAAAGCGCATGGCGAGTATTAATGATCTTCCGATTTCAGAGAAAGAGAGGAAATTTCACTGGCCGCAGGGTAGGCGTCCTGACGAACATCCGAATCTTTCTGAGCTTGGGTTGTAGAGTTACTAACCTAGTTCATCCTTATCACCATGTGTGGCTATGCACATGGCTTAATCACACAAATCAATCCAGTGTATTACGCATATTATTTTAACTGAGCTAAAGCGAGTTTAGACACATTGGTGAGCTCAGGACCATCCTCTGCTAAATATTGCGTCATTTTATTTCGCATAGAGAGAGCCCAAAACTTTTGCAGATGGTTAGCAACGATTTTTGCTGTCTCTTCGTCCGTTTTTTTGTAATTATTATTATTAGCAATTTGGTTGAGCATGCTAACCAGATTTTGAATTTGAGTACCGCTCATAACTTGATAAGTCCTATTTATTTGTTAAATTTAGTGTACAACGTATGTCGACCGGGGCGCGCAAAACCAATTAGGTTTAGCTTCGCTTGGGTTGCCAACGTTATTGCCAGTGCCGTAGGAGCTGATACGGCGACTAATGTGGCTATATTCACGCTCGTGACTTTTTGGACCATTTCATAACTGGCTCTGCTCGAAATCAAAGCGAAACCGTTATCGGTATTCGTTTTATGCAGTGCCAAAGCACCAATTAACTTGTCTAAAGCGTTGTGTCTTCCCACATCCTCACGCAATAGTATAATTTCACCAGCACCATCGCACCAAGCTGCACCATGAACTGCACCCGTTAAGGATTGCAGTTTTTGATGTTGACTTAACTGAGATAAAGCATGCTGGATGACCAAAGAAGAAGGTAACGCTCGTGGGGTTACACTCTTAATTGGCCGGATGGCTTGCTCCAGTGATTCACTGCCACATAAACCACAGCCCGTGCGGCCAGTAAGATTGCGTCGTTGTGATTTTAAAGACATCATGCGTTGAGAACTAATTTCAATGCGTACTTCTATGCCTTTCTCACTGGGGACAAGCTCAATATCATACATCTGTGAAGCATTGTTAATTATCCCCTCTGACAAACTGAAACCTAAAGCGAATTCCTGCAAATTTGCAGGTGATGCCATCATAACAGCATGAGAAATACCATTATAAATCAACGCGATGGCAACCTCCTCAGCGATATTATCAAGCTGGTCTTGGCCTCTATCACTGCCTTGCTTCCAGTAGTGAACTGGCAGTGATTGGAAGCTTGCCTGTAATTTTGGTTCGTCGTCCAGATTCAGGGCCAAACTTATCTTCCTATTGTCGCCTTTTGTTTTTTAGGAGAGCGTTTAAATTGCTCTTTCTGTTGTTCACTGAACTTTTTATAGCGTGTTTGCCAATCTGATGGCGATGTGACTTTTTCGACCTGTACAGCGGTTACCTTATATTCTGGACAATTGGTCGCCCAATCAGAGCTATCCGTAGTAATAACGTTCGCTCCACTGATAGGGTGGTGAAAGGTAGTAAATACCACACCACTTTGCATACGCTCACTGACTTTCGCCTTCAGCACAGTATCACCAGCCCGGCTCGTAATTCCTAACCAATCACCATCGCTAATGCCCCTTTCATCGGCATCATTAGGATGTATTTCCAGCACATCTTCTTGGTGCCAAGTTTGATTAGCCGTGCGCCGTGTTTGTGCGCCTACGTTATATTGGCTGAGTATTCGTCCTGTTGTCAATAATAATGGGAACCTCTTATTAGCGCGATCTTCACTTGCAAGATAAGGAGTAATAGCAAAACGACCATTACCAATTGGAAAGCTTTCCACATGCATAATAGGTGAGCCATCAGGAAACTCTTCATTACAAGGCCACTGAATGCTGCCCTGCTCCTCTAGCTTTTTATAACTTACCTGACTAAAAGAAGGAACTAGTGATGCTATCTCGTCCATTATTTCAGACGGATGCCCGTAATTCATAGGGTAACCTAAAGCATTTGATAACTTTTGAGTCACTTCCCAATCCGCGTATTTAGCCAAGGGCTTCATTACTTTACGAACCCGATTTATGCGTCTTTCGGCATTGGTAAAGGTGCCATCTTTTTCAAGAAATGAAGATCCCGGTAAAAACACATGTGCGTATAATGCAGTCTCATTTAAGAAAATATCTTGCACTATTAAACACTCTAGCGATGACAATGCGGCTTGCACATGCTGTGTGTTAGGGTCTGACTGTAGGATGTCTTCTCCTTGCACGTACATGGCTTTAAATGTTCCTTCAATCGCCGCATCAAACATATTTGGAATACGCAAACCAGGTTCATTATCTAAGGTAACGCCCCATGTTTTTTCAAATTTTCCACGAAGCAAGTCGTCGCTTACATGCTGATAACCCGGAAGTTCCTGTGGGAATGAACCCATATCACAAGAACCTTGCACATTATTTTGTCCGCGTAACGGGTTGATACCCACTCCCTCGCGACCTATGTTTCCGGTAGCCAGGGCTAAGTTTGCTATACCCATTACCATGGTAGAACCTTGGCTATGCTCAGTAACACCTAAACCATAATAGATTGCACCATTTTTTGCCTTGGCAAAAGCACGGGCGGCAATACGGATTTGTTGGGCACTAACAGTGGTAATACTTTCCATCGCTTCGGGGGAGTTGACCTCATCGAGGATAAATTCGCGCCATGCGTTATATTCATCGGTACGCTTTTCAATGAAATTCTTATCTTCTAGACCTTCGCTAATAACGACATGCGCTATCGCATTTATCATAGCAACGTTAGTACCCGGTTTTAACGGAAGATGATGATTCGCACCAATATGAGCGGTATTAAGTAGATCAATCGTTCTAGGATCGACCACAATTAATTCTGCCCCCTGACGCAAACGTTTACGCAACATGGATGCAAATACAGGATGCGCATCAGTTGGATTTGCACCAATAACCATTATCACATCGGATTTCATTACCGACTCGAAGGTCTGGGTACCGGCAGACTCACCGATTGTTGCTTTTAATCCGTAACCTGTTGGTGAGTGACATACACGGGCACAAGTATCGGTATTATTATTGCCAAAAGCAGCGCGTATCAGCTTTTGAACCAGATATGTTTCTTCATTGGTGCAGCGAGATGAGGTGATTCCGCCGACACTTTCACGACCATATTTAGCCTGAATGTTCTTAATTTTATTGGCTGAAAATGCTAATGCTTCATCCCAACTAACCACTCTCCATTCTTCATCAATACTGTCGCGCACCATAGGTTCAGTCACGCGGTCTTTATGGGTAGCATAACCGAAAGCAAAGCGTCCTTTAACACATGAATGGCCTTGGTTGGCCTTGCCACCTTTGTAAGGCACCATGCGTATAACTTCTTCGCCTTTCATTTCAGCTTTGAATGAACAACCCACTCCACAATATGCGCAGGTAGTGATGATACTATGTTCTGGCTGTCCTTTTTCGATCACTGACTTTTCCATCAGTGTTGCCGTGGGGCAAGCCTGCACGCAAGCGCCACAAGATACGCAATCAGAAGACATGAAGTTCTCATCGCTAGTTCCTGCACTAACCTTGGACGCAAAACCACGGCCTTCGATAGTTAAGGCAAAGGTACCTTGGACTTCTTCACACGCTCTAACACAACGAGAGCAGGTTATACATTTGCTCGGTTCGAAGGTGAAATAAGGGTTTGAGTCATCAATTTTGGCATCAAGGTGATTATCACCATCAAAGCCATAGCGTACTTCACGCAAACCTACAGCACCGGCAACGTCTTGTAGTTCACAATCACCATTACTTGAACAAGTTAAGCAGTCAAGTGGATGGTCAGATATATACAGTTCCATAATATTGCGTCGTAATTTAGCAATATCATTATTTTGTGTAGTCACCACCATGCCTTCTTTCACTGGAGTGGTACATGAGGCTGGATAACCCCGCATTCCAGTAATTTGTACAGCGCACAAACGGCAAGACCCAAACGCTTTTAAATTATCGCTTGCACATAATTTGGGAATATTAATGTCAGCCATGGCAGCAGCGCGCAGCACTGAGGTACCTTCCGCAACAGTCAGCGTTACGCCATCTATTTCTATGCATACTGTCTCAGTAGATGTGCTGGCAGGGGTTCCATAATCTTTATTCACATCAAACTTTGGCTGATGTGAAGCGCCTTCAGTTGCGGGATTATAATAATTAACCATGGTTAGTTTCCTCTAATACTGCGTTGTTTGAAGGTAAATGAAAATCTTCGGGAAAATCTTTATATGCGCTTATCACCGGGATTGGGGTCATACTTCCCATAGCACACAAGGAACCATTAATCATGGTTTCACATAAATCGCTCAGTAATATCATGTTTTCAGCGCGAGAATCATCCTCTTTTATCCGATCAATCACTTCGACGCCGCGCGTTGAACCGATCCTGCAAGGGGTGCACTTACCGCAAGATTCATCGACACAAAACTCCATTGAAAACCGAGCTTGCTCGAGCATATCTACAGTGTCGTCAAAAATAACGATGCCACCGTGACCCAACACTGCTGATGCTTTAGTAAACTCTTCATAATCGAGCGAAATATCAAATTTAGAAATGGGTAAATATGCGCCTAAGGGCCCACCAACCTGGATTGCTCTGATTGGTCTTTCACTCTGGGTTCCACCAGAAAAATCGTTAAGCAAACTTTGTAAGGTTGAGCCAAAGGGCAACTCAATGAGTCCACCTTGTTTCACATTTCCAGCTAATTGAAATGGCAAGGTACCTCTAGAACGATTGGCCCCATATTGCTGGTATGCCTGTCCACCTTGACTGAGAATATAAGGAATAGCTGATAAGGATAGTACATTATTGACTACTGTAGGTTTACCAAAAAAACCCTCGATCGCTGGTAACGGCGGCTTGAAGCGAACAACGCCACGTTTGCCTTCCATAGACTCCAATAAGGAGGTCTCCTCGCCGCAAATATAAGCCTCAGCGCCCAACCTGACTTCCAAGTTAAATGTTCTACCGCTGCCGCATATATTATTACCTAAGTAACCTTCTTTTGTCGCTATTGCGATGGCTTCTTGTAGTATTTCATCGGCAACAGGGTACTCAGACCTAAGGTAAATATAGCCTTCATCAGAGCCCACGGCGAGTCCCGCAATGATCATGCCTTCAATTAGCATAAAGGGGTCACATTCCATCACTAATCTATCAGCGAACGTGCCTGAATCGCCTTCGTCGGCATTGCACACAATGTATTTTTTATCGGAAGGTGCATCATGCACCGTTTGCCATTTTATACCTGTTGGAAAAGCTGCCCCACCGCGCCCTCTTAGTCCAGAGTCAACTACCGTGGTAACGATTTCTTGACTGGTAGCGGCTAGTGCTTTGTGCAGACCGCTGAATCCATCAAGTGCCAAATAATCATTCAACGATAACGGATCCGTTATACCCGCACGGGCAAAAGTTAATCGTGTTTGCTTTTTTAGGTATGCGAGCTCTTCAGTTAGGCCAAGCGCCAATCTGTGCTCTTGAGTATGCGTGGATAATAGATTGGTTGTTATGTCTTCCATGATGCTAGCCACATCTGAGACGTCAACTGGACCATAGGCGAACCGCCCTTTTGAGGTTTCAACTTCAACCATAGGCTCTAACCAAAACATCCCACGGGACCCGTTTCGTATTAAGTTCAAATCGACTTTATGCTGACTTGAATAGTCTGAAACTGCTAACGCAACGTGATGGGCACCTAAAGATAATGCCGTACTTTCTCTTGGAATAAACACTTTAATACTCATCATTATCTCCCTTTAGTTTGTGTTTCAAATGAAGAAACAAGACGGTCAAATTTCTCATTACTCACTCGACCAAAGAGCTCGTCATTAATTCTGACATTAGGCCCCGTTGCGCAGTTACCTAAACAGTAAACACTATCAAGACTAAATTTCTTGTCAGTGGTTGTGCCTCTGTAGTCAATCGCGAGGTGGCTTTTAGCATGTTGTTCAAGATCTCTGCTTCCACGCGACTGGCAAGCCTCAGCGCGACATATTTGGATTTTGTGCTCACCCGGTTGTGATGTTCTAAATTGATGATAAAAACTGATCACACCATGAATTTCAGCCGGTGTTTGTTGGAGTTTTTTGGCTATTGTGTCAATTGTTTTCAATGGAATATAACCAATTTCTCTTTGGATTTGATGCAATATAGGCAGTAAAGCACCTTTCTTATGTTTTAATGTGTCAATGATTTTGACCACATTTGATAAATCTGAAGAAAAATCTAATTGCATTGTGTCTCCTGGATGACGGACTTGCATTTTAAATATGAAATAAAGTGCATATACCTATAGCAATATAGTAATATAAGGCGATAGAGGTAAATATTATGTTATCAAATTGTAACATCACTATTTAAATATAAGAATATGAAATCTATTTCTTATTCTTTATTATGTCTTGTGCAGGGCATATCAATAGCTCCCTTTTTATCAGCACAGGTTTCGTCTTCACAGTAGAGTTAACAGTGACAAAAAATCAACCAAACAAATAGGTGCCAGTCGTAATGCAAAATAAAATAGTGATAGCAAAGAGAATATATATCAAGGCGGCCTGGAAGTTTTATGACGACAACGGCGAAAATGTTGATCCCCGCATTTTTGCTTTACTAAATGCAATTCATGAATCAGGTAAATTAACCAAAGCCGCGGCAGAACTTGGAATGTCTTATCGCCACGTGTGGAACATTTTAAAAAAATGGACTGATTTTTTTGGCTCCGAGTTAGTTGAACTACAGAAGGGAAAAGGGGCAACATTAACGCCCTTAGGTGAAAAATTATTATGGGCTGAACAGCTAGTTAATGCGCGCTTTGAACCTCAACTTAATAGTCTAGCCTCAGAATTAAATTTGGAAATACAAAAAAACCTAACATTTAAAGAGCCATTATTAAGAATTGCGGCAAGTCATGGCTACGCAGTGGCCTTGTTGCCTGAATTTACAAATAAGTTTAAATTAAATTTACAATACAAAAGCGCGGAGGAGTCACTTCAGGCTCTGACTAAAGGGGAATGTGATATTGCTGCATTCCATTTGCCCACTGATATTGTGAACCAGACCCTCGTTGATATGCATAATAAATATTTTAAACCGGACACCTACAAGGTGATTCGCTTTGTTACGAGACAACAAGGCTTGATGGTTAAAAAAGGAAATCCCAAAGGTATTCAGAAAATTGAAGACTTACTGCGTGGCAACATAAAGTTTATTAATCGCCAGGATAACTCAGGGACACGTCTATTAATTGAGGAAATATTTAGAAGGGCATCAGTTGATTTTAGACAAGTTGCGGGGTTCAATGAGGTTGAATTTACACACTCAGCTATTGCTGCTTATGTAGCTTCTGGTATGGCCGATACAGGTATTGGAGTTGAAACGGCAGCGAGACAATTTGGTTTAGATTTCATACCATTAACAACAGAAAATTACGTCTTAGTTTGCCATCATAAATCAGTCAAAAAATTTGCAGTGCAACAGTTAATTGCCGAGTTAAAAACTGAAAAATTTCAACAATCCGTAATGACGCTTGCAGGCTATAAGCCGGTTTGTTGTGGGGATGTTTGTAAATTAGAAGATATATTACCTTGGTGAACGCATCATTTACATGTAAATACCGTAGATAATTTCAACTAAGTGGAGACAATCCATTAGCTATTATGCTGCGCAATAATTCCGCCAATCATCTAATAAATAGATCCGTTTTTATCTATTACCTCAGCATCACAAGAGTTAAAAAAACCGCTTTAAAACAAATTAAAGCGGTTTTTATTTATGACATCACTTTGCCCATTAATGGGCTTTATTTATGGATGCGTATTTTCTACATGATGTTTTGCATCAACTGGACGAACCGTTAAATTAGCAAAGAAAGCAATCACCAATAATGCGGCCATAACGTACATAGTCGTATTGTATAGGCTTGGCGTTGGATCAACTGTGCCAGCGGGCACCAGTTCCATCAACTTACTTACCGTTACGGTTTTAGCCGCAACTAACTCATTTAGCTGACTTACCGCTGAACCAAATTTAGCCTGAAATACAGCTGGATCTATTTTGGCAACTAAGTCGGCAATCGCATCATTTAGTGACATGTTTCTTAGATATGTAATAGCAAAGGGTCCAAGGACACCAGCAGTAGCCCACGCCGTTAACAAACGACCGTGTATTCCACCAACATGCAACGTTCCAAAGATATCAGCTAAATATGCTGGGATAGTAGCGAAACCACCACCATACATAGTGAAAATAATCATGGTCGCAGCATAAAACATAATCAACCAGGTAACCGAAGGATCAGCACTCACCTGTGAAGCCGCATAAGGAATAGACAAGTATAGAAGGGTGCCCAGCGCAAAGAACCAGTGATAGGTGTTTTTTCTACCAATGAAATCTGAAATAGAAGCCCAAAAGAATCGTCCACACATATTAAATACAGAAATCATTAATACATAAGTACCGGCAAAAGTAGCCGTAGCAACGGTTGGTAAAGTGGAACCAAAAATATCCACCATCATCGTTTTGGCAACACCAATTACGCCAATACCGGCAGTAACGTTGAAGCAAAGTACGACCCATAATTTCCAAAATTGTGGTGTCTTTATAGCTTGATCAATGTGCACATGGTTGTGACTGATCATGCTCTTAGCTGATTCATCTTTAGCCGGTGGCGTCCAACCTTCTGGCGTCCAACCTTCTGCAGGAACACGATATGAAAAAGAAGCGATGATCATGACGATAAAGTACACGATACCTAGCGTTAAGAATGTACCTGCAGCGCCCGTGTTACCACTTCCTACTACGTATACACCAGCATCACCAGGAATCGCCATTGTTGCAGCTTCACTCGCGGTCGCAACCACAACTTCTATACTACCCGAGGCGGTTTCAACAAAACGTTTACCTGCTTCAGTTATTAATTTAACCGAACCTTCAGCTCCTAGATAAGTAGGTGCAACAGCATGCAGCTTTAATAAAAAAGCAATTAACGGGGCACCGATCATAGCTCCACCACCGAAACCCATAATTGCCATACCCGTGGCCATGCCACGTTTATCTGGGAACCAGCGTAGTAAGGTCGAAACTGGAGATACATATCCTAAACCCAACCCACAACCGCCAAGGGCACCGTAACCTAGGTATACCAGCCATAATTGATGAGTAGCAATACCAACACTACCGATAATAAAGCCACCACCCCATAGGAAAGCTGCCGTCACACCAACACAACGAGGACCCACCGCTTCTAGCCATTTACCGGCAACTGCGGCAGATAAACCAAGAAACACGATTGCTACAGAAAATATCCATACAACACTACTTAATGTCCAGTCACCCGCAGAACCTGTGACTACCCCTAACTCTTTGATTAACGCAGGATTAAAAATACTCCAAGCATAAACTGAGCCAATACATAGATGGATTGCAATAGATGCTGGAGGGACTAGCCAGCGATTAAATCCCGCTTTGGCAATGATTTTTTCTTTCATCAAAAAAGAAAAAAATCCGCCTGTTTTATTAGACATGTGCTTTGACCTTTTTACTATAAATTAATAGAGACTTATTTACCTTCAATTCGTCCATGCTAAACGTTTTATTTTTGCTTTTTTTATCCATATTTTATACACCACAAGTGATACATGAAATATGTAGCAAGAGTTTTTCACTCTTGTTTCAAAGTAGCCGGCATGAAGTAATTTTTAGCGGTAGTAAAGGCAATAAATAAATAAACCGCGCAACTTCATAAATACAACAATATCATTTATCAGTTACGATTAGTTTTTATAGGTGAATAAAATATATGAATTCAATATCATATATAAGATTTTTTAATACTGCCGATCACGTTACAATTAATTTACAAGCCATTTACAATGGCGGCGACTATAGCATCGGAATATACATATACAAATATGAAAAAAATTGCTTATTTACCATCTTATTATGTGATATTTAGACATTTCAAAACTTTAATCATCTATAATCATTGAGGAACGTGTTCGCCATATCGGTATTTACTTGACTGATTACTATTTACAAATATGCCACCTTTCCCGTTCACAGCAGGTATATTGCCCTTAGGCAGTCACAGAGTAAGCAGTGATGGTAAAGTTTTGACATTAATGACAACCAAAAGAATTAACTTGAAGCTCAACTTGGGTTCGATAAGACGCTACCGTTTGAAAACGCTAGCGGATTTTCCGATAGAGCTTAGGGACCCCGGTAAAGGTTAAATAACCGGGGTAAAAATATTTATCCACCAAGCATAGCTAGATGTTTGGTAGCACCGGTGTAGCCATCATGCAAGAAGTGTGTGGATTTTTTGTCCGCTAATAAACTCACCAATTCCTCCTGTAGACGTTGTTCCGTGTTATCCAGTAAAAACTGTCTAATATCCAGTCCGTGTTCACTGAACAGGCAAAGATGCAGTTTGCCCACTGCTGAAATACGTAAACGATTACACGTGGCACAAAAGTCTTTGCTGTAGGGCATGATCAGCCCAATATTTCCTTTGTAGTCACTGTGGGTAAATTCTTGCGCTGGGCCCGCGGCTTTATTCTGCGTAATTTGCTTCCACCCATTATCAAGTAGACGCTCTTTTATCGGTAAACCTGATGTATGATTTTGGTCAAAAAAGATCTTATTATCACCCGTCTGCATCAGTTCAATAAAACGCAATGTGACTGGCGTGTCTTTTATCCAGTTCAAAAAGCTATCGAGTTCATTGCGGTTAAAATGACGCATCAATACAGCATTGACTTTAACCTTGATACCTAATTCAATCGCTATATCAATACCCTGCATAATGGTTTGTAACTTATCATGCCCTGTAATAGCCGCAAACATGCGTGGATCCAAACTATCAATACTGACATTTAGTGAGGTTAAACCCGCATCGACCCAACTGCTAATCTGCTCAGGTAGCTTGTAGCCGTTACAAGTAATCGCAACTTGCTCAATACCTGGTGTGCTTGCACAAGCTTCAATTATTTGCGGTAAATCTTTACGCAACGAAGGCTCGCCGCCTGTTATACGAATTTTGCTAGTACCGAGGTTAGCAAAAGCTCTGGCAATTTTACCGATCTCGTCGAGCTTTAGAAAATCTCTCGGCGTATCGCATTGGTACCCATTAGGCAGGCAGTACTCGCAACTAAAATTGCACACATCTGTTATTGACAGCCGCAAGTAGTGGAAGCGGCGCCCAAATTTATCTTCTAACATATCACTAACACCTTTCCAAAATGAAGTAGCTACACAAAATTATGTGCCACTTAGGGGAGGCTGCGCGATTTCTCTTGCAACCCTGACGATAACTATTGATGCGAACATCTGTATCGTGGCCAGCAAACCTTGTCATTGGAGTTAGGTTTGAAAGCTCGGAGTTAATCCAGCACTATTAATAACATAGTTTTCAAGGTGGTTCTATTTAAGTGGCGCTTCAACAAAAAAAATTCCCCGCTTAACCGCCATATTAAGCGTACAAAAAGATTACAGAATTGCGGTTGTAGATTATGCCAAATGAAACAAAATAAATTGCGATATCATACAGATAGCTTATGTGGGAGATCTTTTCATTTTGCACCACGATTCAGTCAGAGTAACAAGTATCGGACTTAAATAATTAGTTTTACAGGCTGCGCTGATACTAACGATATGCAATGCTAGTGAGTAATCAGATAAGTGCAGGTACTAATCCTGCTTTATAAATATAAACGCTTATGTGCTCATTAACCCTGTTTGCGCAAACATTTGAGCACTTTTTAAACGCGCCTGAATATCATGTATAGGCATTGATACAATTAACTCATCTACCTCAGTCGCCTCGATAAACTGGTTTAGTTTGTCTGCTACTTTTTGCGGCGAACCAACCAAAGCAAAACGCAATATATGCGATAACATAGCTTGGTCAGCATCAGTACAAATTTGCGATAAATCGTCCACGGGTCTAGCGAAAGGACGATTAACACCTCGGCGCATGTTCATAAATTGCTGTTGTACGGAGGTGAACAAATAATTGGCTTCTTCATCAGTGTCTGCGACTACTGCCATTAAACCTGCCATAACATAGGATTTGTTGCATTGGGTTGATGCTTGAAAAGTTGAGCGATAAATGTTGATCGCATCAAATAATTGATCTGGTGCGAAGTGCGAAGCAAAAGAATAAGGCAAACCAAACTTAGCAGCAAGTTGCGCGCTGTATAAACTGGAACCTAGTAACCACAACGGAATATGCGTATTAGCGCCGGGAATAGCAACAACTCTTTGTCTCTCTTGCGGTGCGGCTAAATAGTGCTGTAATTCTCGAATATCTTCAGGGTAGCTATCCACATCAGAGTTAAGGTTACGCCTTAGCGCATGAGCGGTCTCCATGTCCGTTCCGGGGGCGCGACCGAGCCCCAAATCAATTCTATTTGGGAATAAGCTTGCTAAAGTACCAAATTGCTCTGCTATGACTAACGGTGAATGATTAGGCAACATCACACCACCTGAACCAATTCTAATACTCGTTGTGGCCGCCGCAATATGCCCCAGCACAACAGCTGTGGCCGAACTCGCTACACCATGCATTCCATGATGCTCAGCTAGCCAGATCCGTCGATAGCCACTCTTTTCGGCTTGTACTGCAAGTCGGCGTGAATTTTCAAGCGCATCGGCAATACTATTACCCTCTGCAATCGGAGCGAGATCTAACAGTGAGAATGGGAGAGTCATGAACAACCTAAATCAAAATAGTGTGATTGAATTGCTACCATCATAAAGGAATCAATCTAGCTGGTCTGTAAAGTTTGTGATTTATTATAGGGGACCTATGTTCTCCAAGATTTTATGCTCTCACAACAACCCGTTATTGATCCTTTTCATGCCAATTGTTGTTTTAATGTTATGAAAAAAAATGATAACGCAATTCTTGTTCCGTTAGTTGACGTCGACGGCAACATAACTGGGTACGCAGATAAAATGACCGCGCACATTCGCGGTGATTTACATTTAGCGTTTTCTGTCATGATTGTGCGTATCCGCCACAATCGCGTCGAATATTTTTTGCAGCGCAGAGCTATGCATAAGTATCATAGCGGTGGGCTATGGGCAAACACCTGTTGCTCGCACCCATTGCCTAATGAACACATTAATACCGCTGCAAGGCGTCGCGTTGCTGAGGAACTAGGTATACATGCTTCGCTTAATCTAGTGAGCGTTGGCCAAATACGTTACAAACATCATCTTGATAATAATCTAATTGAGCACGAATTCGACCACATATTGGTAGCCGAAGTAACTACTTTGCAATGGCATAATAATCCTGATGAAGTAATGGAGTCGCGTTGGTGGGAAGAATCCGAAATTGTAAATCAGTTAAAGACTGATCCAGAAGTTTTTACCGCATGGTTTGCACAAATATTTTCATGTACACGCGCTAATATGAACACCTCAAAAATGCTACTTAGACCGATGCCAGAGATGAATTAAGAGCATATGTGACATGGTCAGACCAAACAGGCCTATAAACGTCCACCGCAATAACCCAACATCTATATCCTCAGTTGCAATCAACTTAAAAAGTACTCCCGCTAGCAGCAAAGTAAGTATTACAAAAGGCAAGCTGACAACAATCACCCGGGCGAAGCTAACCCTAAGTATTTGGCTAACATCGAGCAAATGTTTTGGAGAATGTAGTACACAGAAATACAGTGTAAAGTGAAGCAATGGTGTGAGTAATAAACTACTTATTATCAGTCCTGTCCATTCTATTACTTGCCAACCGCTTTTTAGGTTATTATTTTTAACCGCTGAAATTACGAAGCATAGGAACCCGATGCAAGCCAAGCCAAAGACCCATTGCATCGCTTGAATGATCCAGCCTGCTACTTCATTGCTTACTAACAGTGCAGTGAACAGATTTAACACTATAGAGGCATATGCGACGGACGGTCCAGTCAGCACTATGGCAGCTAAAAGGATGCGTGCGTATGGCGGCATATTGGCTCGCCAATCGGCTGAAAAATGAAATACAGAAATGCATAGAAATAACGATAATGCAGCACCCGGTAACTCAATCCAAAACAGGATAGACAATCCAGCAACTACCATATAAAAAAGCAAAAATATAATTGCAGTCCAACCCGAGCTAACATAATTTAGCGACTTGGCCACCGCAAAATCTAATGCTCCATGAGGTAAGCCTAAAATAGTAACCGCAACAGCCAGCGCAACTATCCCCAAAGTGTTCGATAATTCAATATGAAACAACATAGCAATCGCAGATAGTCCTATTGCGACTAAATAAATTTGCGTAAAGCGTAATTTACTCACCTTTGATCTTCACTCTTATACTCCGATATAAAGCGCGTAAAAAGGGGGGTTTAGGCATCGCCCAAATAATATACATAAAATCAGTAAAGCTTGCTTTCTCCGACATAAAACGCACGAATCTCTGTGGAGGCACGGTCTTAAAAAGTTGTGTAAACATCCTCACACCTATTTTCATATCATCTCTTAATACACTCAGCATCAGTTTATCCATCATTTGATAAATTGCCGGAATAGGCACATTGACTGATAACGTATTTGTTTTGACTAAATCATATGCACTTTGTTTCGCCCATTTTTGACTGCCAATAAAGCTATATCCCGTTGACGCACGCATCGCGCCTCCTGCTATACCACCATAAATAATATGCGACTTATGTTGTTGCCTATTTTGATTGATCAAGTACATAGGTAAGGCGGCACTTTCGCTGCGCTTGACGGTGTATGATGTATGTGCAGCTAATTCATTTAACGCCGCCGCTAGGCGTGTCTTTAAAACAGAAACAGCGACAGGGGATAAGCTAAAACAGGTAAACTCGACTAGCGCGTGCTTGGTACTGAAAGGTAATATGTAGATAAACTCAATGCCAAGGTCTGAATGGTTCAGTTGCTGCATTAATTTAACTGTCGAGGGCTCAAATATATCTGCTTCACACATAATTTCTTCGCCATAGAAACACTGAATTAAGCCCTCATGTTGGCTTCGCAACGCTGGTGGTCTGGTATCTGCTACTTGACTAGCAACTAATGATTCTTCCTGGGTGCTAACAATAACAGAAGAACCCTTGGTTGTTATTTCAGCAACCTCATAATTAAATCGGATTTGAAAGTTTTCTCTGGCGCTGATCCGTTCAAGCGCCAGTGCGCTTAATGATTCTGATCTAAGAGAGCAATATTGAAAGAGAGTATCACGCATCAAATATTCATTTCCATCTGCAGACAGACTCCAGCTTTGCCATTTATGCGTTAAAATTGCTTCGATATATTCCGGTAGGCTATCTTCTCGTGGGTCAGCGGAATGCCAAAAACTCCAAATTCTGTCGTTCTGAGGCCCTTGCTGACGCTCAAGTACCATGACTTTACCTGCATAATCAGCCGCATCTAATGCTAGCAGCAGTGATAACCCAGCGGCACCAGCTCCAATAATGATTAAATCAATCTCACTTGGTTTGGTTGATAACAGCGTCACTCGCTGTGCGTCTCTGAAGGTAGATGTAAATGAAGCTCACTAGCGTGAAAACAATCGGTGTGAGCAAGTTTCGAGGTAGTTAACTGCCACAAAGCCTGACTGGCTAATTGAAGTTTTCTTGGAGTAGGCACTATCACCCTTCCCCCCCAATAAATACATTGATTACGGAGAAGCTTCCGGCCGATATCGCGATATACAAAGGCAGCAACTGCAATCGCTCGTCGATTACGTGCTGGTAAATAATACAAACCAGCTAAGCCACTTTGATAATATGTTTCAGCGAGTTGCAACAGCGACTGAATAGCTTTCTGCACAACTATCCTATCCGCTAATTCACTATTCGCAATTTGCTCAGGGGATAAATCCTGCACCCAAGTGCCTGGAATATATCGCCGTTGCATTTGTGCGTCTTCCATTACGTCTCGAGCAATATTGGTAAGTTGCATACCAATACCCAAGTCAACCGCAAAAGAACAGCCTGCTTTTTTCGCACCTAAAATAGGTGCCATCATCAAACCAACGACACCTGCTACGCGATAGGCATATTGAATAAGCATTTCGTCACTAGCCAGCGCTAGCGGGATCAGATCTTGGCTGACTCCTTCAATGAGCGTGATACCGTGAGTTCTATCAATGCCATACTCTGAACAAAGTGCAAGAAAATCACCGATAATAGGATCCGTTGTTTGATTTTGAACAATCTGTTGCTTTAACAACGTCAGCTGCTGAGCTGCCTCTACCTTATCTTCATTTTCATCTGCAATGTCGTCTACAATTCGGCAGAAACGATAAAGGCGAGCAGCTGCAATACCGGTCTTAGAACCTAGAAAAAAGCGTGCAAAGTTAAAAGACTTTCCATGCTTTTTTAGGAGCGCTGTGGGGTTGTCCTGCATAATGCCCTCGCTGACCTATATAACGACAGGCTTAATTAATCTGTCGACCACTTTGGCCGAGCATAACACTCCGGGGATCCCTGCACCAGGATGGGTTCCTGCGCCACATAAAAACAAGTTATCGGGACCCTCAGCACGATTATGGAATCTAAACCAAGCCGACTGCTGGAACGAAGGGGCAATCGAAAATCCACTGCCCTCAACACTACTAAAGTCACGTTCAAAATCCTTTGGAGTTTTAGCAAACCGATGCACAATGTGTGCGGACAAATCAGGCATAATAGTCTGCTCTAATGCCGCAATGATACGGTCTCCATAATCCTTTTCTTGCACTGACCAATCAATACCAGAGAGATTATTTGGCACAGGTGCCAACACGTAGAATGAATCACACCCTTGCGGCGCCATACTTGGGTCTGTCGCAGTGGGACGATGAATATATAACGAAAAGTCATCAGCCAATATTTTCTTATCAAAAATATCGCTTAACAGAGACTCATATCGCTTGCCTAACCATATAGTGTGATGCACAACATCCGGATATTGCTTTGTGGTACCAAAATGCAATACAAACAAACCCATCGAGACTGAGCTGTGCTTTGTTTTAATTTTCGCACTCATCTTTTGTTGCTTTCTCGGTATTAGATTTCTATATAAATACTTAGGATCTATATTTGAAATTACTTTGTCGCACGCCAGGTTTCCAGCATTGGTATGCACCACTGTAACTTGGTTGGCCTCGATCGTTAAATTGGTGACTTCAGTGTTTAACATAATTTCGATGCCTTGCTCCTTCATTAGCTTTTCAAGACCATCGACAAGGGCACCAGTGCCACCCATTGCGAAGTGCACCCCCCATTTTCGCTCAAGGTAGTGTATTAAACTATAAATGCTAGTAGTAGCGAATGGGTTCCCACCAACAAGTAACGGCTGAATTGAAAAAGCCTGTTTAAGCTTGTCGCTTTTCAAGTAAGCGCCAACCATCTGCCAAACAGTTCGGTAGCACTTAAGCCTTATAAGAGCAGGCACTTGAGCGAGCATAGTCGATAGCTTATGAAATGGTTTATCAGCTAACTGCGTGAAGCCGACATCGAATATCGCTTCTGATTGCGCTAATAAAGCCAAATAACCGGCTTGGTCGTCCGGCTCAATTTCGCCAATACGTTCAAGCGTATCCTCAATTGTGCCGCCATAATCAAAATGCGTACCATCGGGATAAACAAACCGATACCAAGGCTCAACCGGCACAAGATTTATATAATCAGACATTTGTTTGTCAAAAAGTGAAAATAGCTCTTCAAGTAAAAAAGGCGCAGTGACTACTGTAGGCCCTGCATCAAAAACAAAACCTTCCTTGATAAACTGCTGCGCTCTCCCGCCTAGTCGTTCTCTCTGATCTATAATAACTACGTTGTAGCCTTTCGCTCTCAACCGCAGCGCTGAGGCAATACCGCCGAGTCCAGCCCCAATAACTACTGCATTATTCATTTTATATGCCTGTTGTTTTTGCCAGCAAACTTTTTGACGCGCTGATAAATGAACTAGCACAATTTGCAGGCAACAATGTTAATTCTTTTTCACACTGTTTGAGTAAGTATTTAGCACGATTTTGAGATATCTTTATCGCCTCTGTAATCGAACTTTTAGATGCAATTAGATTTACTAAATTAAGTTGATTGCGCTTAGCGTCTTGCTGCCAATCATCTAAGTCATCTAGTATTTGATAAGCAATGGAAAATCGACTCAGGGCAAATTTGGCATTGGGTATATATTGTTCACAACCTGCCATCAAGAGAGGTAGCTCTAGCGTAAGACGAATTAATGGACCCGATTTCATCGCAGCGATATCTTCATATTCTTGTTCAGTTAGGTTGTTGCGCGCATCGACATCTCGTGATTGACCGCGCACGGTCATCGCCACCGCTTGATGCATATGAATTAAAAGGCCCGGCAACGACGGCACAGAGCCGGCATGCGCTAGTGAGGCAAATGCGGCAGAAATCATCGCATCGCCCGCACAAATTGCATGTGATTTACCGTATTTTTTCCATATTGCATCTCGACCTCTTCGAGTCATTTCTTGGTCTTGCAGGTCGTCATGCACTAACGAAGCGTTATGAAGTAATTCTACTGCACCTGCCAAAGCGATAATCGATGGAGCGGGCAGTTCGAGTGCGATTCCTGCATCAATACACAGTTTCGCGCGTGTTCGGCTTCCTCCACTAGCCAAGTGGAAGCAAGAAGGTTCGTTGTCTTTTATTAAACTAAGCATATGCGTTTCGCATTGCTCTAGTGAGACAATCGATTCAAAATTAGGATTTGCGTAAGTTTGATTCATGAATGTTGGCCGTCTGTTTAAAGGAGCTTGCAGTCACATTCAGAGTGACTGCAAGCTCACCGGTACATTAAAAAATATACATTTATATTCAGCTTTGTTTTACATTCATGCCCTGGCTTTCGCTAGTTGCTGCATACCATATCAACAAACCAAATGCGATTTTGTTAACGAAATCGGCTAAGTTGTAAATGATATTCAAGGATTCTTGATCCGCTGTTCCTGTCATATATCCTAGAACATAACCGATAGGATAAATTGCCCAACCAACAGTTACAATCCAACGCATCGCGTTGTATGTATATTTTACAGCTTCGCTAGTTGCAGTTTCTGCGGCCTTGCCAGCAGCACCAAAAAAGATTTCATAGAGAATGTAGAACCAACCTAGCATACCTATAACGAATCCTATAGTGATATTGATATAACCTGCTTCTGCCATATATCCTGGTATCAACATGACCAATGTACCGAGCAAAAGACGCCAGAATATACCAGGAGATGCGACGCCAATAGCACGTAATATCAGATAAAATTCAATCATCAGCAATGGTACTGTAAGTAGCCAATCGATATATCTGTAGACAGTAGGGGTAGTTTGCGTCGCTACCCATACGTCACGCATGTAGAAGTAGTGAACAGCAGCAATGAAGGTTACTAGCGCAGATACCACTAGTGATGTTTTCCATTTTGCAGTAACACTTTGCGTTTCCCAGAGGAAAAAGACGGTTGACGCCATAAGCGCCATTGAGATTATCCAAAATGAAATACCGACAAAATCGTCAGCAGCCAAATTAGCAGCAGCATGAGCAAAACTTGGTAGCGCCAATAAAAATAATCCAGTAACGATCATTTTTAAACTGATACTAGTGCGGCTTAATGAAAAGCCTTTTGCTTTATTCAAAGCATTATTAGTTGTCATAATTGTTTCTCTTATTGTTATTAAAGAAATGTGTGGTTCTAACTACGTACTATTTTACATTATTGTTACGAAAATGTTAAATCGTAACGATATTAATACTATGAGTTTCAAATTTAGTTCCAAAATTATTTCAATTTAGTTAAAAAAAGTTTTCTTATATTGTAAACAAAATGTTACACCGAAGAAATATTTACTCTTTTAGTTGCTAAGTTGTTATAGTTTGAGTACTTGGAAAAAAAATATTATATTGCTCTGCAAAATAATTAACGTTCTGACATTTGATGGATAAAAGACAACAATATGCCTCAACCTAACACTCCCATCACGTTTAAAAACGGCGTGAGTATGCCGAATAGATTTATGCTCGCACCCTTGACCAATACCCAAAGCCATGAGGACGGAAAGCTATCTGATGAAGAATATCGCTGGTTAACTATGCGCGCTGAAGGTGGCTTTGGATTGACTATGACCTGTGCTTCGCACGTTCAATTTGTAGGCAAGGGATTTCCAGGGCAATTGGGTATTTATGACGATGTGCATATTCCCGGTCATCGACGTCTAGCAGCGGCTATTAAAGCCAACAATAGTTTAGCCATTATTCAATTGCATCACGCAGGCATGCGTTCTCCAGAGGACCAAATTAACCAACAGCCTGTTTCAGCGTCGTCGGTTGAAAAGCATAACGCACGTGGCTTGTCGTTAAATGAAGTGCATCAGTTACGCGACGATTTTATCGCTGGCGCCGTGCGCTCCCAAAAATGTGGATACAATGGCGTTGAAGTCCATGGAGCACATGGTTATATTTTAACCCAATTTTTGAGTGCCGAGATTAATAAACGTGAAGACGAATACGGTGGCAGTCTACAGAATCGTGCTCGATTACTATTTGAAATCGTAGATGGTATTCGAGCCATTTGTGGTAGTGAGTTTTTGTTAGGTGTGCGTCTGTCCCCTGAACGTTTTGGCATGCTATTGAGCGAAGTCAAAGCCGTCTGTAAACAACTGATTAACGAGCATGATATAGACTTTTTAGACCTCTCATTGTGGGATGTTTTTAAGCATCCCGAGGAAAAGGAATATAAAGACAAAAGCTTACTCCAACATTTTTCGGAATTAGATTATAAGGATGTAAAATGGACGGTTGCCGGAAAAATTAACACGGGAAAAGAGGTCCATGCAATTTTAGATGCGGGTGTTGACTTCGTCACTATCGGACGTGCTGCCATTCTACATCATGATTTTGCGCGGCAAGTAATGGCTGATCCTAACTTTGAACCTACAAAACTTCCTGTAACAGAAGCTCATTTAGTAAAAGAAGGGTTAAGCGAGAAGTTTTTGACCTACATGAAAGGTTGGGACGGTTTTGTAAAAGTGGGAGGCTAGGGAAAGCGTCCCCGACTATTAAATGCCAATTAAAACTTGTGGCGCTTGAGTGAATTTAAACAAGTGTAACGCAAGTGTACCTAAAAAATTTTTGACCAAATTGAGGAATGATTGTTTACGTGCACTAATTTTGTTAATTTCATGACATTGAAAATGAAAAGACATTAAGAATCGCACTACCATGAATTCTGCTGCTTTAATCCAGCCCCAAACTCACCAACAAACAGAATCTTTATATCAAGTTTTCCTAAATCTTAATGGATCTGAGAAAATGCTATTAATGATTCTGGCTGTCGTATACAAACCTATCGGTATAGCAAAGTTAGAACAGATAGTAGATATACTATGTAGCAGAGGCTTGCTGCCAAAAGCAAAAAAAGAACAGCGCCTAAGTTTACAACAAAAAGAAAAACTAATAGGGCAATCGTTATTAATAGTAAACAACGATGGGGTGCAGCTGAATAGATTACTAGCTAACCGACTAACGTCTGAGATTGGCTTATTAAACACCTTATTTGAGTGCACTGCGCATGAAAAATTAGTTGAGATCATAATGGCCGCAGAACAAGTTGCGCCTGCATTTAATAGCAATAGTTTACTTAAAAAAGAAGTTGATAAATATCGAGTTATTCGAGACCTTTACTACTTGGATGAAATAGAACAGTTAAAAAATGCCTTAGCTTTTAATAAAAACCCACAAATTATAGATCATCATCAAAACAGCATATTAGTTGAGATCCTTTTTCTCCCATTCAATTTGGATAGCTTTTTAAAATTACCGGATATATTGCAGTATCAAGCATTTGCGACCCTTATTAGGATGTTTCAAATAAACGGACAAAACTGTGAATACCCTATCCAATTATTAGAACGGGTTTGTGATACTCATACACGCAGAAAACAACCAGCATCGAATGCTAAATCAAGTACTCTGTGTCATTATTTACTTGCCGAACAATATTTATATCAAATGCGCTTTGAGGAGTTTGATGGCCTACAAGTTACTCATGACGAAAGCAGTTATGGGATCCAGCTGCGCGCTGCATATTACTTTTTGACTGGCGACAACCAGCAAGCTATCAACTATTTTGAAAAAGCGATTCGGGCTAAGAATAAAGTCACTAAACGTAAAAATCAGTATTTAAGCGACGTATTAGGCTACTTTTATAAATTGGCATTAATGGTTCAAGCAAACAAACACGATGTTAGTTATTTTTCGACAGCACTACAACAAGTCGAATTTGAAGAAAGCGATCGTAAAGTTAACAGTGATTTTTATAATGTCGGACGCAGCGTTGTTAAATCTATTTTAAGTTTATCAACTGGCGAAAAATATAATATTCGCGTTGAGTATAGTTGTGCTGATGAAGAAATTGATTTTTATGGTCATCAACTCGGTTATTTTAATTATTTATTATCACAGGTGTGGTGTAACAAGAGCAAAGACCCTGCCTTAGCAAAATTAGCACTCAAATATCAACACAAATTTAATCAACTTGGTTACCCCTTATTTGCTCAATTATGCCAACAACTGGAAGCTAGCTTTAACAATAAAAAGCCACTAATTAAATCTCGACTTGTTGATATTACCGCGCTTATAGAGACCAAATCTCAGTGGGATTTGGCCCTTGATAAATTAATAGCGCTAAATCCGAATATTGAAACCACGGTGGTATCGAGTCCAGAACGTTTAGCCAAGCCGGTTCGTTTAATTTGGGAACTTGTCCAAGATTATGACGACAATTTAACCGCTCGCGAGCAAAAATTGAATAAGAATGCTTGGAGTAAAGGCCGCGTTGTATCGTTAAAACGATTAAAAGAGGAAATCCACCTTTTTGATTACTTAAGTGATAGCGATAAGAGAATTTGCAGGGCAATTACCGCACACCAAAGTTGGGGCTACTATCCAAAACGTGAATATACACTGCAAGGATTATCTGCACTTGATGCAGCAGTAGGTATCGATAATCTATACAAGTCTGACGACTTAAGCTTCCCTATTGAACTTACGAAACGCGAACCCGAACTACTGGTTAGTCAGCAAGGCGACCAACTTTGTTTAAGTATTGCCGATTTGTCGGGAGATATAGATGATGATCACGATGATGACAAAGCTCACTCGGCTTATCGGCTTAAACTGATCTCAGATGACCACTACCAGCTCACCGTGTTTTCACCTGAACACATTAAAGTTGCTAAAATCATTGGTGAGGGAGGTTTGTTAATACCCATCAGTGCAAAACAGAAAGCACTCGATGGTATATCTGCCGTAGCGCCTTTTTTGAATATACAATCTGATATATCAGAGCTTGATACCGGCTTAGAGACGCATGAATGCGACCCTAATTTGGTCATTAATATTCAGCCAACGCAAGGGGGGCTGGCATTTACTTGTGTGGTGATGCCATTTGGCGAAAGCGGGCCTGCATTTAAACCCGGCATCGGCAATGCGAGCTTAACAACTGATATCAAAGGGAAGCGCATTGCTACCCAGCGCGACTTGCAGCGCGAGGAAACGTTATTAGATCAACTCGACCTCGCTTGCCCAGCCTTTTTGGATATGCCGGATAACGTCTTACTATTGGATGATTTACAAATTGCTTTGGCGGTCTTAGAACAGCTTGAAGGCGCTATCACTAACGCCAATTTTAACATCGTACTTCGTTGGCCGAAAGGCAAAAAAATCAGCTTGACTAAGAAGCTAGAGAGTGAGCATCTGCAACTCTCCGTTGGTAAAAAAAGTGAATGGTTCGATATCACTGGCGACTTGCACGTCAATAACGAACAAGTAATCGAACTGCGCAAATTACTCGAACTGGTAAAAAGCAGCAGTGGTCGCTTTATCAAGCTTGACGCTGATCAAATACTTGCTTTGTCTGAGGACTTACGCCATAAATTGGATCAAATAAATCAACTCACCGACGACGGTAAATTCCATCCACTCGCTAGCTTGCAAATAGAAGAGGCCACTACTGGCATGCGCATGAAAACCATTCATGCATGGGATCAGCAAACCCAAAAAATGCATCAAGCCAATACAATTGAACCGCAAATCCCATCAACCTTTCAAGCTCAGTTGCGCGACTATCAGCTAGTGGGTTTCGACTGGGCGTCGCGTTTAGCGCATTGGGGTGCTGGCGCTTGTTTAGCAGATGACATGGGGTTAGGCAAAACCTTGCAAGCACTTGCGGTTTTATTATCTCGGGCAAGCCAAGGGCCGAGCCTCGTTATTGCCCCTACATCAGTTTGCTTTAACTGGCACCAAGAAGCCGTCAAATTTACGCCCACGCTAAATATAAAATTATTCGCTGACTCGACGAATACGGAACAACGAACGGATTTATTGAGTGAATTAAGGCCATTTGATTGCGTGATCATCAGTTACGGACTGCTGCAACGCGAAAGCGATATACTCAAAACAGTACAATGGCACACCATCGTTGCCGACGAGGCTCAAGCGCTGAAAAATCCATTAACCAAACGCACTAAAGCTGCCATGGCTTTAAAAGGTGATTTTAAAATGATCACCACCGGCACTCCCATTGAAAATGATCTCACCGAACTGTGGAGCTTGTTTCGCTTTATTAACCCTGGTTTACTTGGCAACCTAAAACGTTTTGGCGAACGATTCTCAACGCCTATTGAGAATGCAAAAGACGACAAACTGGCTGCGCGAAAAGCTAGCCAAGGACTCAAAGCATTGATTCAACCTTTCATTCTGCGCCGTATGAAAAACCAAGTATTAACCGAGCTACCGCCGCGTACCGATATTAACATTCAAGTAGAGATGAGCCCAAAAGAGCGCGACTTTTACGAAGCATTGCGTCTCAATGCTCTCGATAATATTAGCCAAAGTGGGCTAAAATCTAACGCAGGAGAGCAGCGCATTAGAATGCTCGCCGAATTAGTGAAACTGCGCCAAGCTTGCTGCCACCCCAGGTTGGTCATGGCTGAAAGTAACATACCCAGCGCAAAACTAGCTGCGCTCAGTGAGTTACTTGATGAGCTTAAGCTTAATAATCACAAAGCGCTTATTTTTAGCCAGTTCGTTGGGCATCTCAAAATAATAAAACAACATATTGAATCCAAGGGCTTTAGCTACCAATATTTAGATGGCTCAACCCCACAAAAAGAACGTCAAAAGCGGGTTAATGCCTTTCAACGCGGTGAAGGTGACATATTTTTAATCAGCCTCAAAGCAGGCGGTTCAGG